>Ga0082335_1000295_pt1 | contig 130406 bp, 136 predicted proteins | sample Subgrocontami58m_FD_72375 | JGI IMG/M metagenome (GOLD analysis project Ga0082335, IMG submission 72375) | Subsurface groundwater microbial communities from S. Glens Falls, New York, USA - GMW37 contaminated, 5.8 m (SPADES assembly) (version 2) ... | reverse complement strand
CCCCCCCGAGCCGCGGCGCGCGGGGGGGGGCCCCACACGGGGGGGGGGGGGGGGGGGGGGAGCGCGCCGCCGATATCGGCCTTGTCTTCCCCTTGGTCGAGTCGCTCGCCGTGGCGGACATCGAAATCAAGGCCGACGCGGAGCTTCGGGGATTCTCGCTCAAGGACGCGCTGGGCGACGTGGACCTCAGCGACGCGGTTGCCCGCGTGAAGTACGGCAATTCCGAGCTGAGCATTGCCGGTACCGGCAAACTCGACGGGCATGCCGTGGAAATCGCCTGGCGCGAACTGTACGGCGCCAAGGCGCCGTTCCGGCGCCGCTACGAACTGAAAGGCACGGTACCCGCTGCCCTCGTAGCCAAGGCGGGTTTCCCCTCGCCGGAACCCTACGTGACCGGGCCGCTCGGCATCACCCTTCAGTATCAAGTGGCGACCAACGGCACAGGCGAGGTGACCGGTCGCTTCGACCTCAAGGCGGCGAAGCTCGCGATACAGCCACTGCTGTGGACGAAGGACGCCGGCGCCGATAGCCAGCTCTCGATGAACCTGAAGCTTGCGGCCGGCGGCAAGCTCACGACCGCCGACTTCGATGGCCGCGGCAACGGCCTGCAGGGCAAGGGCCAGGTGCGGTTTTCCGCCGACAACGCCGTGCAGCAGGTCACCCTGCAGCAGATCAAGATCGGACAGACCGACATCGCGGTCGACTGGAAGCGTGGTCCAGCCGGCGCCGAACTCAGCCTCAAGGGCAAGGCGCTGGAACTGCTGCGCGTGCGCAACCTGCTGAAGGCGCGTCAGGAGATCGCCGCGAAGGAACCCAAGGGCGCGGCGGCGCGCACCAACACGAAGGTGGCGGTGCAGCTCGAGCAGATCCTGGTGAAGCGCGGGACGCTCGGCTACCTCAACGGACGCCTGGATCTGACGGGCGAGCACGTTACGTCGGCCGACATGACTCTGGGCGGCGGCAAGGGATCGACCTTGCGCGTCACCCCGGCGGGCAAGAACCGGAAGCTGTTCTTCTATGTCGCCGACTTCGGGCAACTCCTGAAAGACGCCGGCTGGATCGACGGGCTGGTCGGCGGCTATCTCCATATCGAGGGCCACTACAATGACCTGTGGGCCGACCCGCCGTTCGAGGGCAGCCTGAAAATGGGGCCGTACCGCCTCCAGGTCGTCAAGCCGCGCGCCGATATCGGTACGCTGAACGCGGCGATCGAGGGCTTGGGCCGCGCCGGCGATGCCACCCAGCAGTTCGATAATCTGGAAGCCAAGCTCGTCAAGGTCGCCGACCGTATCGACGTGAGGAACGGCCGAACCAGCGGCCGCTCCATCGGTCTCACGACCCAGGGGTGGCTCGACCTCGCGAGCGAGACCGCGCAGCTGCGCGGCGTGGTGGTGCCGGCCTTCGCGCTCAACAATCTGCTGTCGAACGTGCCTTTGCTCGGGCCGCTGCTCACCGGCGGCAAGGACGGCGGCCTGTTCGCGATCTCCTACAGCCTCGAAGGTCCGTTCGACGATCTCAAGAGCAACGTCAGCATGATGTCGGCCGTGACGCCGGGCGTTCTGCGCGAGATATTCAATGCGCCGCCCGATACCGGCACGCCGCCACCGCCGACCAAGGAAATGGAACGCGCGCCCTAGACGGCGCGCACCAGTACGTGGCGCTTGCGGCCGGCCGACAGCTTCAGCGTCCCCGACCCGTCGAGATCGCTCTCGCCGACCAACGCCGCGTCGCCTGCGATGGGCTTGTCGTTGACGCGCCCGCCGCCGCCCTTGATCAGCTTGCGCGCCTCGTTGCGGCTGTCGACGAGGCCGGCCTCATGCAGCAGCTCGAAAGCGGGGATGCCGCCGGCGAGCCGCGCGCGCGGCACGTCGATCGTCGGCAGCGAGTCGGCCTTGGCGCCTTCCTCGAAGGTGCGGCGCGCGGTTTCGGCGGCAAGCTCGGCGGCCGCCGCACCATGCGCCAGACGCGTTACTTCGGTCGCGAGAATCTTCTTTGCTTCGTTCACCTCCTGGCCTTTCAGCGCCTCCAGTCGGGCGATCTCTTCAAGCGGGAAGTCGGTGAACAGTTTCAGGAAGCGGCCGACGTCGGCGTCTTCGGTGTTGCGCCAGTACTGCCAGAAATCGTAGGGGCTGAGCCGTGCCGGATTGAGCCATACGGCGCCGGCCGCGGTCTTGCCCATCTTCGCGCCCGAAGCCGTGGCGAGCAGCGGCGAGGTGAGTGCGAACAGATCGGCACCGGCCATGCGCCGCCCAAGATCGGCGCCCATCACGATATTGCCCCACTGGTCGGAGCCGCCCATCTGGACGATGCAGTCGTGGCGCTTGTGCAGCTCGACGAAATCGTAGGACTGCAGGATCATGTAGTTGAACTCGAGGAAGCTGAGCGGCTGGTCGCGTTCCAGCCGCAGCTTCACGGAATCCATGGTCAGCATGCGGTTGACCGAGAAATGCCGGCCGACGTCGCGCAGCAGCGGGATGTAGAGCAGGGTGTCGAGCCAGTCGGCGTTGTTGGCCATCACCGCGTCGGTCGGACCGCTGCCGAACTTCAGGTAGTTGGCGAAGCTCGCCTTGATGCTGGCCATGTTGGCGTCGATCTGCTCGGTCGTGAGCAGCTGGCGGGTCTCGTCGCGACCCGACGGATCGCCGACCTTGGTCGTGCCGCCGCCCATCAGCGCGATCGGCTTGTGCCCGGTCTTCTGCCACCAGCGCAGCAACATGATCTGCAGCAGGTGGCCGACGTGCAGCGAGTCGGCCGTGCAGTCGAAGCCGATGTAGGCCGTCCGGACGCCACTCGACAGCATCTCGTCCAGCCGCGCCGCATCGCTGCACTGATGCACCATGCCGCGCTCGTGCACGACGCGCATGAAATCCGATTTGAAGCTCGCCATCTCGCCGCTCGGCCGTTTGTCCATGAAGGGCGCGGGTGTAACATGAGGCCGTCCGCGTCTCAACGGAGCGTAATTTGACCAATCTGATTGCAGAACGAGTTGAACTTGCTCGGCGCGGACAAAATCAATTCGTGATTTGCCGGATGAAGTCGGGCTGGCTGGTCATCGGCGACGTTCAGCCCTTGCCGGGCTACTGCCTCCTGCTTGCCGATCCAGTGGTCGAGAGCATCAATGCGCTGGATCAGACCCAGCGCGTCCAATATTCGCTGGACGTGATCCGTGCGGGCGATGCCCTGCTCGCCGTGACCGACGCCTATCGGATCAATTACGAAACGCTCAGCAACAGCGAACCGGCGCTGCACACCCACATCATCCCGCGCTATCGGACGGAACCCGACGAAAAGCGCCGGCGCGTGGCCTGGGGGGTCTACGATTGGGCGACGTCCCGGCGGTTCGATCCGGTCCGGGACGGGCCTTTCGTCGAGCGCATGCGCAGCCATTTCAACTCCAGCCCACGCGCATGATGCGCGCGCTCGGCTTGATGAGCGGCACCTCCGTCGACGGCGTCGACGTGGCGCTGATCGAGACCGACGGCGAGCGCATCGCGTCGTTCGGGCCGAGCCTCACCGTGCCTTACGCAGACGACGTCCGGCGAACGATCCGCGCGGCGTTCGGCGCCGAGCAGGCCTCCGACGCGACCCGCGCCGCGGATCAGGCGGTGACGGAGGCACACGCGGCCGCCGTGCGGCGCTGGTCGGCCGAACAGGGCATCGCGCTCTCGAGCATCGATCTCGTGGGCTTCCATGGCCAGACGATCACGCATCGGCCCGAAAGGCGGTTCACCTGGCAGATCGGCGACGGCGCGGCGCTGGCGCGCGCCTTGGGCGTGCGCGTGGTCAACGACCTGCGCAGCGCCGACGTCGCGGCCGGCGGCCAGGGCGCACCGCTGGTGCCGGTCTATCATGCAGCCCTCGCGCGCGATCTGCCGCGACCGCTTGCCGTCGTCAATGTCGGGGGCGTCGCCAACGTGACGTGGATAGGCGAGGAAGGGGTGGGCGCCGCCGGCTCGCTCCTGGCGTTCGACACCGGGCCGGGCAACGGCCCGATCGACGATTGGTGCGCACGCCATGCGGGGCAGCGCTATGACAAGGACGGCATGCTCGCCGCGACGGGCAGTGTCGATCGCAAGCGGTTGGAGCGCTTCGGCGAGCATCGCTACTTCGCGAAGGTGCCTCCCAAGTCGCTCGACCGCGGTGACTTCAGCGATGCGTGGGTGGAAGGATTGGGCACCGCCGACGGTGCCGCGACGCTGACGGCCGGCACGGCGCGCGCCCTGGCATTCGCGGCCCGGCATTTTCCCGCGCCCGTGGTGCAATGGGTGGTCTGCGGCGGCGGCGCGCGAAATCCGACCCTGCTGCGGGCGATCGCCGAAGAGACTCGCGGCAAGGTCGTGACCGCGGCCGATCTCGGCTGGGACGGCGACGCGCTCGAGGCGCAGGCCTTCGGATTCCTCGCGGTACGCTCGCTGCGCGGCCTGCCGCTCACTTTTCCGACGACGACGGGCGTGCCTCGGCCGCTGACCGGCGGGCAGCTCCATCTGCCATAGGCCGTCAGGGTTCCTTGTTGCTCGTCGCGCGGCCCGGCGGGCTGAGCAGGCTCTTGGCGACATACCTGTCGACATCGACCGCGAGCTTGTCGAGCGAGTCGTGGAAGAAGTGGTTGGCGCCCTTCACGGTGCGCGACTCGACGGTGATGCCCTTTTGCAGCGACAGTCGCGCCACCAGTTTCTGGATGTCGGCGAGCGGGACCACTTCATCCTTTTCCGCGCCCACGATCAGACCCGAGGCCGGGCAGGGGGCGAGGAACGTGAAGTCGTAGGAATTGGCAGGCGGCGCCACCGAGATGAAGCAGTCGATCTCGGGACGGCGCATCAGCAGTTGCATGCCGATCCAGGCGCCGAACGAATAGCCGGCGATCCAGCACGACTTGGCATCGGCGTTCATGCTCTGCAGCCAGTCGAGGGCCGCGGCGGCATCGCTCAGTTCGCCCATGCCGTTGTCGAAGCGGCCCTGGCTGCGGCCGACTCCGCGGGTGTTGAAACGCAATACCGAGAAGCCCCGGTTCACGAAGACGTGGAACAGCGAAAAGACGACCTTGTGATTCATCGTCCCGCCGTACTGCGGGTGCGGATGGAGGATCAGGGCAATTGGGGCGTGCTCTTCCTTGCTCTGGTGATAGCGGCCTTCAAGGCGACCCTCGGGGCCGGTAAACATCACATCAGGCATGGAGGCTCCGGTTTTTCACCATTGGGCCGCCAGCGAGGGCCGAAAGGTGTATTAATTGGTGGGAATCTTGATACTTGACCAGCTTACTCGGATTTACTAAATCCCACTTCGCAAGTCGGTTTTTCCTCAGATCCCGTGTTGGGGTTTGGAATATCTTAGTAATGCCTTGGTTTTCAAGACCTTTGGGCATTTGGTAGCGATGGCCGGCAGGCGCCGGCACGAGGAGGATGCTGTGAAGCTCAGCACCAAGGGACGTTACGCCGTCATGGCGATGGTTGATTTGGCCCGTCACGCCCAGGCCAAGCCCGTGTCTCTGTCGGATATCGCGGCCCGACAGGAAATCTCATTGTCATACCTGGAACAGCTCTTTGCCCGACTGCGGCGAGCCGGCCTGGTGAAGAGCGTGCGCGGCCCGGGTGGCGGCTATCGCCTGGCGCACGGGTCGGCCGAGACGCGCGTGTCGGAAATCATCCTGGCCGTCGATGAGCCCATCAGCGCCACGCGCTGCACGGAGATGGGGGCCACCGGCTGCCGGGCCGACAGGAGCAAGTGCCTGACCCACGACCTGTGGGAGGAGCTGGGCAACCAGATCCACGCGTTCCTGAGTTCGGTGACCTTGCTCGACGTGCTGGAGCGCCGGCTGGCGCCGCGCCTCAGCGAAGCGCCGGGCCCGGCCAAGTCGGACGCGATGGCCGCCGCCAGTTAAAGGTCGGGTCGATGCCTGCCGACGTCGCATACCTTGACCACAACGCCACCAGCCCGATTCGGCCGGCGGTGTACGACGTCATGGTGGAAGCCCTGAAGACGGGTGGCAATCCGTCGTCGGTGCATCGGGTCGGTCGCAGGGCGCGGGCGACGGTCGAGCAGGCGCGCCGCCAGGTTGCCGCGCTGGTCGGTGCGTTGCCGGCGGAGGTCGTGTTTACGTCGGGCGGCACCGAAGCCAATAATCTTGCTCTCGTCGGCGCGCGGGCAAAGCGGGTGATCGTGTCGGCCGTGGAGCACGACAGCGTCCGTCTCGCGCGCTCCGATGCGAAAACCCTTCCCGTGGACGGCAACGGCGTCGTCGATCTCGAGATGCTGGAGCGGATGCTCGAGACCTCGGGACAGCCGGCGCTGGTGTCGGTGATGTTCGCCAACAACGAAACCGGGGTCGTGCAGCCGATCGGTGACGTCGTCCGCCTCGCGCGCAGGGCAGGCGCGCTCGTGCATTGCGACGCGGTGCAGGGCGCGGGCAAGGCGCGGGTCGATTTTCATGGCCTTGGCGTCGATTATCTCAGCCTCTCCGCCCACAAGCTCGGCGGCCCGACCGGCGTCGGCGCGCTCGTCGTCAGCGGCGATACGCCGCTCACGCCGGATCGCCGCGGAGGCAGGCAGGAAACCAATCGTCGCGCCGGGACGGAGAACGTGGCCGGGATCGCGGGCTTCGGCGTTGCAGCCGAGCTGGCCGGTCAGGGGCTTGCGGTCGAGGCGATGCGCGACCAGCTTGAACTTGCTCTTGTCCAGATCGCGCCGGGTGCCCGCGTATTCGGGGCCGGCGCTCCGCGGCTCGGCAATACGAGCTGCATTTCCATGCCCGGCGTGCCGGCCGAGATCCAGGTGATGGCGCTTGATCTTGCCGGTGTCTGTATCGGCGCGGGAGCTGCCTGTTCGTCGGGCAAGGTCCAGCGCTCGGCGGTTCTGGCCGCCATGGGCATAGAAACTGCCGAAGCCGAGACCGCGGTGAGAATAAGCCTCGGCTGGAGCACCGTTGCGGGGGATATTGAACGCTTGATCGCCGCTTGGCGGGACCTATATATCCGAGTAGTACGCTCGGATATAGACCGTGCCCGTGCGGCCTAGGACTTTCAAGGGGTTAGCATGACTGCCATTACCCAGATCCGGCGCAACGATCAGCCGATCTACCTCGACTACCAGGCCACGACGCCGATGGATCCGCGCGTCCTGGAGGCGATGATGCCGTACTTCACCTACAAGTTCGGCAATGCCCATTCACGCAGCCATTCCTACGGCTGGGAGGCCGAGGAAGGGGTCGAGAAGGCGCGCGGGCAGATCGCCAGGTTGATCGGCGCCGACGAGAAGGAAGTCATCTACACCTCGGGCGCCACCGAATCGAACAACCTCGCCATCAAGGGTGTGGCCGATTTCTACAAGGACCGCCGCAACCACATCGTCACCACCGTGACCGAGCACAAGTGCGTGCTCGACACCTGCCGTCACCTCGAGCAGGAGGGCTTCGTCGTCACCTACCTGCCGGTGCAGCAGAATGGGCTGATCGATCTCGAAGTCCTGCGCGCCGCCGTCACCGACAAGACCGTCGTGGTCTCGATCATGGCGGTGAACAACGAGATCGGCGTCATCCAGCCTCTGGCCGAGATCGGCAGGGTCTGCCGCGAGAAGGGTGCCTTCTTCCACACCGATGCGGCGCAGGCCGCCGGCAAGATCCCGCTCGACGTCGAGGCGATGAACATCGATCTCATGAGCATCTCCGGGCACAAGATCTACGGCCCAAAGGGCATCGGCGCGCTCTACGTGCGGCGCAAGCCGCGCGTGCGCCTGGCGGCGATGATCCACGGCGGCGGCCAGGAACGCGGTTTCCGTTCCGGCACGTTGCCGACGCCGCTCTGCGTCGGCCTCGGCGAGGCGGCCGAGATCGCGATGAAGGAGATGGACACCGAAGCCAGGCGGCTGACCAGGCTGCGCGACCGCATGCTGAAAGGGCTGATGGCCAGGTTGCCCGAGATCTACGTCAACGGCGACCTCGAGCACCGCATTCCCGGCAACCTCAACATCAGCTTCGCCCATGTCGAGGGCGAGTCGCTGATGATGGGGATCAAGGGACTGTCGGTATCGTCCGGCTCGGCCTGCACCTCGGCCTCGCTCGAGCCCAGCTACGTGCTGCGCGCGCTCGGCGTCGAGGAGGAGATGGCGCACACGTCGCTGCGGATCGGGCTGGGCCGCTTCACGACCGAGCACGAAGTCGATACCGCCGTGGATGAGCTGGCGCACCACGTCACCAAGCTGCGCGAAATGAGCCCACTCTGGGAAATGTCCCAGGAGGGAATCGACATCAAGTCCATCGAATGGGCCGCCCACTAGGCTCATCGAAGGCTTGAAGGAAGATTTGAGGAGAGTGTCATGGCTTACAGCGAAAAGCTGCTCGACCACTACGAGAACCCCCGCAACATCGGCTCGCTCGACAAGAACGCCGAGGATGTCGGCACCGGTCTGGTCGGCGCGCCGGCCTGCGGCGACGTCATGAAGCTGCAGATCAAGGTCGGCGCCGACGGGCTGATCGAGGACGCCAAGTTCAAGACCTTCGGGTGCGGCTCGGCGATCGCGTCAAGCTCGCTCGTCACCGAGTGGGTCAAGGGCAAGACGATCGACGAGGCCGAGACGATCAAGAACACCGACATCGCCCGCCATCTGGCGCTGCCGCCGGTGAAGATCCACTGCTCGGTACTGGCCGAGGACGCGATCAAGGCGGCAATCGCCGACTATCGTGCCAAGGCGTCGAAGAAGGACGAGCCCCGGCATGAGGCCCAAGAGGGGCCGCGGGAAGCCGCCGAGTAGCGAGTGGGTTGCGAGCAGATTTCGGAGCAGAGCGTCATGAGCACGACCACCGAGACGTCCCAGGCCGCCGCCGCGGCGACACCGGCTGCCGCGCCGCGCGTCCGCCGGCCGCGACCGCAGGTGATGTCGGTGACGCCGGCCGCTGCCGAGCGCGTCAAGGCGCTGATCGACGGTCGCGGCAAGGCCACCGTCGGCATCCGCATCGGCGTGCGCAGCAAGGGCTGCTCGGGAATGAGCTATACGCTCGAGTTTGCCGACGCCCAGCAGCCGATGGACGAGGTCGTGGAGACGGCCGGCGTCAAGCTGTTGATCGATCCCAAGGCCTCGCTGTTCCTGATCGGCACGCAGATGGACTACGTCGAGGAGAAGCTGAAGTCGGGTTTCGTGTTCAACAACCCGAACGAGAAGGGCCGCTGCGGCTGCGGCGAATCCTTCCACGTCTGAAGCCTACTTCAGAAGCAGCAGTCATGGATCATTTCGCGCGGCTGGGATTGCCGGCGGCGCTCGACCTGGACGCCGCGTCGCTCGACAGGGCCTATTTCACCGCCCAGCGGGTGTGGCATCCCGACCGCTTCGTCGGCCGCCCTGCCGAGGAGCGGGCGCGGGCCTCGACCGAGGCGGCGGCGCTGAACGACGCCTATCGTACCTTGAAGGATCCGCTGTCGCGTGCCGTCTATCTCGCCGGATTGATCGGTGTCGAACTGCCGGGTGACGGCAAGACCATCGACGATCCCGATCTCCTGATGGAGGCGATGGAGGCCCGGGAAGCGCTGCATGAGGCCGGCACGCCCGAAGCCGTCGATGTGCTGACCGCTCGGTCCCGCGAAGACATGGCCCAGGCACTGGCGGGGCTCGGTACTTTGTTCTTGCGCCTCGACAAGGCCGCCATCAGAAAGACGCTTCTCCGCTTGCGTTACCTCGACAAGTTCGCCGAGGAGGCACGCGCGCGCCGCACGAATCTTCAACGAGTGAAGGCATGAGTCTGCTGGAGATCCACGAGCCGGGCGAAACGCCGATGCCGCATGCCGGCGAGGCGTCGCCTGCGGTCGGCATCGATCTCGGCACGACCAACTCGGTGGTGGCCATCGCGCGCGAGGGCATTCCGGCCGCGCTGCACGACGAGACCGGAAACGCACTGGTACCGTCGGTCGTGGCCTATCCCGCCGCTGGCGGCGTGCTGGTGGGCGAGGAAGCCCGCCTCGTGATGGTCCGCGAGCCGCGCAATGCCGTGGCCTCGATCAAGCGCCTGATGGGCCGCGGCGCCACCGACCTTCATGCCGTAGCAGGCGTCCTTCCCTACGAGATCGAGCCGGGCAGCGGCCAGACCGACATGGTGAAATTGCGGATCGGCGGCCGGGCGCGCTCGCCGGTCGAAATCTCCGCCGAGATCCTGAAGGCGCTCCGCCGGCGCGCCGAAGCCGCCCTCGACAAGCCCGTCGAGCGCGCGGTGATCACCGTGCCGGCCTATTTCGACGACGCCGCGCGCACAGCCACCCGCGATGCCGCGCGCGTCGCCGGCCTCGAAGTGTTGCGGCTGGTCAACGAACCGACGGCGGCGGCGCTCGCCTATGGTTTGGACAAGGGATCGGAGGGGCTCTACGCGGTCTACGATCTGGGCGGCGGCACTTTCGACTTCTCCCTGCTGCGGCTGGAGAAGGGGGTGTTCCAGGTGCTGGCGACCGGCGGGGATGCGGCGCTGGGCGGCGACGATTTCGACCGGGCCATCGCCGAGTCGATGCTGGATGAGCGCAGGCGCGACGGCCTCGTCGACCGGGTCGACGAGGCGGCGGTCAAGACCGCGCTCGCCCTCGCGCGGCAGATGAAGGAGCAGCTTTCGGAGCGGGACCAGACTTCAGGTCGCCTCGAACTCACGGGCGTTCCCTCGTTCCACACGCTCGCCCGGGCCGCTTTCGAAGCGATGATCGCGAATCTCATCGCCCGCACGCTGGATATCGCGGGCAACGTGCTGGCCGACGCCGGCATGACCGCGGCCGACGTGCAGGGCGTGGTGCTGGTCGGCGGCTCGACCCGTGTGCCGCTGGTGCGGGCAAAGGTCGCCGGCATGATCGGCAAGCCGGCGCTGACCGACATCGATCCCGACGAAGTCGTGGCGCTGGGCGCCGCGCTTCAGGCCGAGGCGCTGACCGGCGGCGGCGACACGCTGCTGCTCGACGTCACCCCCCTGTCTCTGGGTCTCGAGACCATGGGCGGCATCGTCGAGAAGGTCGTGCCGCGCAACACGCCGATCCCGGTGCAACTGGCGCAGGATTTCACCACCTACCAGGACGGCCAGACCGCCATGGCAATCCACGTCGTGCAGGGTGAGCGTGAGATGGTCGGCGACTGTCGCAGTCTGGCGCGCTTCGAGCTGTCCGGTATCCCGCCGATGACCGCAGGCGCCGCACGCATCCGCGTTTCCTTCGCCGTCGACGCCGACGGCCTGCTCGCGGTCTCCGCCGAGGAGCGCACGACCGGCGTGGCGCAACGCATCGAGGTCAAGCCGTCCTATGGGCTCAGTCACGAGGACATGGCCGACATGCTCTATGACAGCCTCGAGAATGCCGAGGCCGACATGATGCAGCGCCTTCTCGCCGAAGCGCGGGTCGAGGCCCGGCGCAACCTGCTGGCGCTCGATGCCGCACTGGCCAAGGACGGCGCCCTGCTCACGGCTGAGGAGCGCGGCGCGATCGACGAAGGCCGGGCCCGCCTCGAGGCGGGAATCAGTGGCGAGGACCGCGATGCCATCAACGCCGCCGCCGAGGCGCTGGAGACCTTGTCCAAGCCCTTCGCCGAGCGGCGCATGGACCGCGGCATCCGCGAGGCGCTGGCGGGGCTGTCGGTCGGCGAACTGGAAAGCAGAGTCGGCGAGTAGCTGGAGCAATCGATGGCGAAATTGACGTTCATTCTCAAAGACGGGTCGCGCAAGGAGGTCGAGGCGCCGCTCGGCCTGTCGGTGCTCGAGATCGCCCATCGCAACCACGTCGATATAGAGGGCGCGTGCGAGGGCTCGCTCGCCTGCTCGACCTGCCATGTCATCGTCGAGAAGGAATGGTTCGAGAAGCTGGCCCCGGCCAGCGAGGACGAGGAGGACATGCTCGATCTCGCCTTCGGCCTGACCCACACCTCGCGCCTGGGCTGCCAGATCCTGATGAGCGAGGCGCTCGACGGGCTGGTGGTGCGCCTGCCGGCGGCGACCCGGAACATGATGGTCGACAAGTAGGAGGGGAACGATGGGGCGCAAGCTGCGCTGGACCGACGTCCACGATATCGCGATAGAGCTCGAGGAACGCCACCCCGATATCGACAACGTCAACCTGCGATTCACCGACCTGCACCGCTGGGTGATGGAATTGCCCGGGTTCGAGGACGACCCCAACCACTCCAACGAGAAGATCCTGGAGGCCATCCAGGCCGCCTGGGTAGAAGAGCGAGACTAGCCGCACGCCGCAATTTAGTCGAAAATGCGTGGGAAATGGTACTCGTCAGGAGGCCGTTATGATCGCGAAGTGGGTCCGCCTATCGCTGCTGCCGCTGTTGCTGGCAGGCGGGCTGGCCGCCTGCGATTCTGGCGGCGTGCAGCCCGGCATCGTCAATACGTCGGCGGCTGGGCCGGCGACAGCCAACGGCAGCAGCGTGATCGCTGGCAGCAGCGGGCGCGTGGTATCGATTCGCGAAGTGGCGCTCAAGGGCGCCGGTGGCGGCGGCTCGGGCCAGGGTGCGCTGATGGGAGGTCTGCTCGGTGCAGCAGGCGGCGCCGCGATCGGTGGCGCGACCAGCCGGACGATCGGCGGTGGACTGGTAGGAGCTCTGTTGGGGGCCGTGGGCGGCGCCATTGCCGGCACCATCGTCGATGGTCAGCATGGCACCGGGCGCGGCATCGAGGTGGTGGTACAACGGGACGACGGGCAAAAGATGACCGTCGCGCAGAAAGATGATGGCGATGTGCAACTCGGCGACCGGGTCCAGGTCGTCCAGGACCGGCAGGGCGTCGCCAAAGTCGTGCGCGACGCCTCGCGCGCGCCAGATACCGTCACAAATTGAGGGGCAGCAGTTCGATGATTGGTCAGTCGCTTTTTCGCCTTCTGGCGTCGCTGGCGTTCGTGGCTGGTCTTGCCGCCTGTGATGGCGGCGGTGGCGTTCAGCCTGGCGTCGTTAACACGCAGGTGGCCAGCGGCTATCGTGGCGAGACAGGGCGTGTGATCGCCATTCGCGAGGTGCCGATCCGCGGCGGCAGCGGTTCGGGCGTCAATGATGGCACGCTGATCGGCGGCGGCGTGGGCGCGGCGGGCGGTGCCGCCATCGGCGCCGCCACCACCAACTCCGTGGGCGGCGCGGTGGTAGGCGGCCTGTTGGGGGCAGTCGGCGGCGCCATCGCCGGCACCGCCATCGACCGTGGCGGCACCCGGCGCGGCATCGAGGTGACGGTGCAGACGGATACCGGCGGACAATTGAAGATCGCTCAGCCCGACGACGGTGACGTCCAGACCGGCGACCGCGTCCAGATCGTCTATGATCGCAACGGCGTCGCCAGGGCCGTCCGCGACCCCAACCCGCCGCGGGGCTAACTAGCGGCAGCACGGGGCCGCGCCTATATAGGCCCGATCATGGCGCGCAATTCCCTCGATCTCGACAAGGCGCCCGGCGATACCCGCGTGGTTGTGGCGATGTCGGGCGGCGTCGACTCCTCGGTCACGGCCGCGCTCCTGAATGAGCAGGGCTACGACGTCGTGGGCGTCACCCTGCAGCTTTACGACCACGGCGTTGCGATCGGGAAGAAGGGTGCTTGCTGCGCCGGCCAGGACATCCAGGACGCCCGTCAGGTCGCCGATCGCCTCGGCATTCCGCACTACGTGCTCGACTACGAAAGCCGTTTCCGCGCCGAGGTGATGGACTCCTTCGCCGACGCCTATGTCCGCGGCGAGACACCGGTGCCCTGCATCGCCTGCAACCGCACCGTGAAGTTCCGCGATCTGCTGAAGACGGCGCGCGAGCTCGGCGCCGAGGCGTTGGCGACCGGCCACTATGTCCAACGCGTCCTGGGCGAGGCGGGGCCGGAGCTGCATCGCGGCGCCGATCCGGCGCGCGACCAGAGCTACTTCCTGTTCGGCACGACGCAGGAGCAGCTCGACTACCTGCGCTTCCCGTTGGGCCACCTGCCCAAGAGCGAGACGCGGGCGCTGGCCGAGCGCTTCCATCTGCCGGTGGCCGAGAAGCCCGACAGCCAGGACATCTGCTTCGTGCCGGGCGGCAATTATGCGGCCGTCGTGCAGAAGCTCCGCCCCGAGGCGGTCGAGCCCGGCGAGATCGTCGACCTCGAAGGCCGCGTGATCGGCCGCCACGACGGCATCGTGCATTTTACCGTGGGGCAGCGCCGCGGCCTGGCGCTGGGCGAGCGCGACGGCACCGACAACGACCGGCTCTATGTCGTGCGGCTCGACCCCCGGGCGCGGCGTGTCGTCGTCGGGCCGCGTGCCGCCCTCGGCCGGACCGAGATCGCGCTCCACGACCTGAATTGGATCGGCCCGGCGTTCGAGGGCCGTATTCCGGTGCAGGTACGGGTGCGCTCCAGCCAGGCGCTGCGGCCGGCCGAGATCGAGCTTTCAGGCGGTGGGGCCGTTGTTCATTTTGCCGAGCCCGAGATCGGCGTATCGCCCGGCCAGGCCTGCGTGATCTACGACGCCGCGACCGGCAGCCGCGTGCTGGGCGGGGGCTTTATCCGACGCTTGTCATTGTAGAGTCACGCCGAGCCTGGATAAGGCCGCCATGGAACATGACGGCTTCAAGCGACTTGCCTCGCGGCGCGACCAACTTCGTCTCGCCGCGCTTCTCCTCACCTTCGGTCTCGCGCCCTCGACCTTGCTGGCGCAACAGGCGACTTACCCCGGCAAACCGGTCAAGCTTGTCATTCCGTACCCGCCCGGCGGCGGAACCGACATCACCGGGCGTGCCATGGCCCAGCGGCTGTCTGAGTTCCTGGGACAATCCATCGTCATAGAAAACAAGCCCGGGGCCACGGGAATGATCGGTGCAGCGAGCGTCGCGAAGAGCGCGCCCGACGGCTACACGGTTCTGTTTGGTGCGGCGAGCGAAATGGCCATCAACGCCAGCCTGTTCAAGAATATGACCTACGACCCGCGCACCGATTTCGAGCCGGTCAGCCTCATCGCGACGTTTCCCCTGGTCTTCGTGGCACCGGCCTCGAGTTCGCAATCGCTGGGCGATCTCATCGACGCGGCGCGGGCCAAGCCCGATTCGATCAGTTACGGATCGATCGGCAGCGGCAGCCCGCAACATCTGGCAGCAGAGCTGCTGTCGACGACGGCCAAGGTGAAACTGCTGCACATTCCCTACAAGGGCTCGGGGCCGCTGGTGCAGGATGCGGTCGGCGGACATCTCAATATGGCCGTGAGCAGCGTGCCGCCGGCCGTGCCGCTCGTCAGGTCGGGCAAGCTGCGCGCTCTTGCCGTAACATCGTCGGCGCGATCGGAGGCCTTGCCCGACGTGCCGACGATGGCCGAACTCGGCTTCCGCGGGTACGAATTCAATACCTGGGTCGGCGTTGCCGTTCCCAAGGGCACGTCCCGGGAAATCGTCGCGCGTCTTCGCGAAGGATTGCTGGCCGCACTGGCTGCCAGCGAGGTCCAGGCCGCGCTGCGCGACCAGGGCGCGGTTCCTGTGGGATCCACTCCGGAACGCTTCCGGCAATTCGTGCTCGAAGAGGTGGCGAAGAGCGACAGAATCGTCGCGGAGGCCGGAATCCGGCCGGAGTGACGCTGAACTCGGACGGGACATGAACTATGATGAATCATGACTGACTCTCGCGCCCGTCGGGCGATCCTGGTCGTTTGCGATGGTCTGGGCGCGGAGTGGATCAGCGCGACGCATACGCCCACGCTGGCCGCACTGGGGGCCCGTCATCGCAGCGCCGGCGATCACAGGGCAGTTTTTCCGTCGGTGACGCGTGTTTCGGCGGCCTCCATCGCGACGGGTTGCTTCCCGGGCCGGCACGGCCTGGAAGGCAACCAGATGGCCCTTTTCGAAGGCGATCGCCTCGTCGTGCACAATGTCGGCGCCCCCTCGTTCCGGCAGACCATGCGGCAGGTGACGGGGCAGACGTTGAGAGTCCCCTCGCTGGCGGAGCGGCTGGCGCCCGTCGGCGGACAGATCGCCTACTCGAACGTCTCGCCGGGCGCGGCCTACTTCCTCGATCCGGATCACTTCGGAACCGTGCTGCATCGCGCCGGGTCGTTCGGTGCGGGCGGCGTGCCGCTGACGGGAGAGGCGCATCTCGACGTGACGCACGACCTTGACGGCGACGTCGAGATGACGCGGCGCTTCTGCCGGGAGATCGTCCCGCGCGAGGGCTTCGCGTTGGGCGTGCTCTGGCTGGCGAACCCCGACCTCACCTTGCATCATCGCGCACTCGGTTCTCTCGAGCATTTCCACGCCTTGAAGATGACGGACGATCTGGTGGCGGAGGTCGTCGAGGCGGTGAGCGCGCACGAGGACCGCTTCGACACTTTGCTGCTGGTCGGATCGGACCACGGTCACGAGACCATCGGCCGGTCCGTCCATATCGGCGATTGGCTGTCCCAAAACGGCCTGGAAGCCGAAGTGCGGGACGGGCGGATTGCGGTGGCGTCGCAGGGCACTTCCGCACTGATCTACGCCACGGCGGAGGCAAGGGGAGCCACCGAAGACATGCTGCCCCTGATGCAGAGCGAGCCATGGGCGGGGACGATCCTGGTCGGCGATGCCCTGGCCGCCACCGGCCTATCCGCAGATGCCATGCTGGTGGCGGCGGTGGACACCACGCATCACGACGAGAGCAACGGCTGCGGCATTTCTGGCACGCGCTGGCTGGTCGAAGACGGCGAAGGCGTGCCGGAGATCGGCTGCGGCCATCATGGCGGATTGGGCCCGCGGGAAACGCGGCCCTTTCTCACGCTCGTCCATCCCAGCCTGGGGCAGGGCAGGATCGAGCGGACGACCAGCCTCGTCGATATCGCGCCGACGATTCTCGGCTTTCTCGGCCAGCCGGCAGCGCGCATGGACGGAGTGCCGATAACCGTCTGATTTGGCTGGCCGGCTGTTTCTTGACAGGTCCGGGCCCCGCCGCTTAATAGCGCCCACCCATGGCTGGGTAGCTCAGCTGGTTAGAGCACGGCACTCATAATGCCGGGGTCGGCGGTTCAAGTCCGCCCCCAGCTACCAATTTCGCCCCCGGTCCCCGCGACCGGGGGCTTTATTTTGTGCCTTCTCTTCGTCACTTTAGGGCCATGGCCAATGGACACTCGCACCAGACCGACGTCGTCATCGTAGGCGCGGGGCCCGTGGGCCTGTTCGCCGTGTTCGAATGCGGCATGGTTCGGCTCGACTGCCACGTCGTCGACGTGCTGGACGACGCCGGGGGCCAATGCACGGCGCTCTATCCGGAAAAGCCGATCTACGACATTCCCGGTTTTCCCCGCATCGAGGCGGCCGAGCTGGTGGTCCGCCTGAAGGCACAGGCCGCGCCCTTTCGGCCTGTCTATCACCTCGGCGAGCAGGTCCAGGCGCTGGAGGCGCTGAGCGGCGGCTTCTGGCGGGTCACCACCTCCAAGGGCACGGTCATCCAGGCGCGGGCGGTGATCGTGGCGGCCGGCGTCGGCGCCTTCGGCCCCAACCGCCCGCCGCTGCCCGGCATAGAAGCCTACGAGGGCAGGAGCGTCTTCTATTACGTGACGCAGCGCGAGAGCTTCCGTGGCAAGCGCGTGGTGATCGCCGGCGGCGGCGACACCGCCGTCGACTGGGCGCTGTCGCTGGCCGAGGTCGCGTCTCGCGTCTCGGTGGTCCATCGCCGCGACAAGTTCCGTGCCGCGCCGGAGAGCGAGGCCAGGCTCAAGGCGCTCGCGAGGGCGGGCAAGATCGACCTCGTCGTGCCGTACCAGCTTCACGGGCTGGAGGGGAATGACGGCCGGCTGAAAGCCGTCACCGTCGCCACGCTCGACGGCGTCTCCAGGCGGATCGAGGCCGACGTACTGCTGCCGTTCTTCGGCCTGTCGATGTCGCTGGGCCCGATCTCCGACTGGAGCCTCGGGCTCGAGCGCAACCAGATCGTCATCGAGCCGTCGACCGCCGCCACCAGCAAGCCGGGCATCTTCGCCGTCGGCGACGTCGTCACCTATCCCGGCAAGCTGAAGCTCATCCTCACCGGCTTTTCGGAGGCGGCCATCGCCGCGCGCTCGGCCTATGCGCTGATCCATCCCGAGACGCCGCTGCACTTCGAATATTCAACGACGGCGGGCGTGCCGGATGCCTGACGGTCAAGTCACCGGACGCGACTGGGGCAGGCGCTCGCGCGTGCCGTAGACCGGTGGTGCGAGTTCGTCCGCCGAGCGGCCGGCCCAGTCGCGCTGGCTCACTGTCTTCAGTCGCTTGCGCTGACCTTCGACCAGGCCCGCAGTTGCAGCCTCGACATCGACCGTCAGCACCTTGCCGTCGCGCACCACCTGAGCGCCGTCGACATAGACATGGCGGATGGCGCGCTCGCTCGCCGAGTAGATCAGGCTGCGCACCGGCTCGTGCGCCGGTTGCATGTAGGGATGACCCATGTCGACCAGCGAGAAGTCGGCCTTGCAGCCCGCCGCCAGTCGCCCGAGATCGGGTCGGCGAAGGATCGAGGCGCCGCCAACGGTCGCTGCTTCGAAGGCATGCCGCGTCGTGCCCATCTTGTAGTTGCCGGTAAGAACGCGCGCGACGTAACAGGCAAGGCGGATCTCATCGACCATGTTGTGCGGGAAAGTGTCGGTGCCGATGCCGACGGTAATGCCGGCATTCATGTATCGGCCGATGGTGTTCAGGGCCATGCCACGGCGCGCGAACACGGTCGGGCAGTGCGCGACCGCCGCGCCAGAGTCCCTCAGGATCTCGAAGTCGCGGCCGTGCGGGTAGTGAATCTGTGGATGGTCGCTCAGGAAGATGCCATGACCAATGATCAGATCGGGGCCCAACAAGCCAATCGAATCGAGCCATTCGATCGGCGTCTTGCCGTAGCGATGCAGGATCTCGTGGAATTCGACGACGGCCTGGCAGGCGTGCGTCTGCAACGGAATGCCGCGCTTGCGCGCTTCTTGCAGGGCCTCCTTGAAGTAGCCCTCGCGGCAGGTGTCGATCTGTGAGGGGCAGACCATGCCGGACAGGCGGCCGCTCGGATGCTGCATCGCGGCGTCGATGGTTTGCATCGCCGCCTCGAACGCCTTGGCGCCGGCCTTCTCGTCCCAGGCGTACTCAACCGTGTGGCCGTTCTTGGTGAACCAGTAGCCTTGGCGCATCATCGGGGCGACGATGGCGCGGATGCCGGACGCGGCGAGGTCGTCGAGCCAGCCGGGCCGGCTGACCGAGAGGTCGGTAATGGTCGTGACGCCGCTTTTGAGCAGTTCCGACAGCGCTACCTGGGTCGAGGGGCCGGCGTCTTCGGCATCGAGCCCGAACACCGGCAGATATTCGTAGAGCGAACTTTGGCCGAGCTTGTCGCTGCCGACTTCCTCGGTGAGGCCTTTGTTGGCGGGCTCGGAGAAGGGGTGGCTATGGACGTTGACGAAGCCCGGGATGGCCATGAAACCCATGCCGTCGATTTCGACGTCGGTAGGGCCTGCAAAGTTTAGACCAATGTGGACGATCTCGTTGCCTGTGACGACGAGATCGGCGTCTTCGAGATAGACGTGCCGCTGCTCGGATTCGTCCCAGGCCACTGCGAAATCGAGGCCCCGAAAGCATGTGGTCTTTGTACTCATCATTTTCTTCCCTTCGCCGGTGAGACTGGCATGATCGCACCATGACCAGCAAACTCACCGAAGCGGCCAAAGGCGTCTACATCATCGCCGCGACGCCGTTCACCGACGACGGCGCGCTCGATCTGCAGAGCGTCGACACGTTGACCGATTTTTATTTGGGCTGCGGCGTACATGGATTCACCCTGCTCGGCATGATGGGAGAGGCGCACAAGCTCACCGCCGAGGAGTCGATCTCCGTCGTCAACCGCGTGATCGGCCGCGCGCAAGGCCGCCAGGTGATCGTGGGCGTGAGCCACGCCGGTCTCGAGAATGTCCGGCGTCTCGCGCACGAGGCGATGATGGTGGGCGCGTCGGGTGTCATGGTGGCGCCGCCACCGGGGCTGAAGGGCGACGACGGCGTCTACAATTACTACGCGCAGGTCTGTGCCGCGCTCGGTCCCGACATTCCGCTGGTCTATCAGGACTATCCGCAGACCACGGGAGTCTATCTCTCGCCCCAGGTATTCGAGCGCCTGGTCGACGACTTCAAGCAGCTCGTGATGCTGAAGCACGAGGATGCGCCGGGCCTCGCGAAGCTGACGCGCATCCGCGAGAGCGAGAAGAAACCCGGCCGGCGACGCGTGTCGATCCTCGTGGGCAACGGCGCCCTCTATTACCCGCAGGAGATGCGGCGCGGCGCCGACGGGCCGATGACGGGCTTCGCCTGGCCGGAGATGCTGGTGCAGGTCTACGACCTCTTCACCGCCGGCAAGGCGGAGGAGGCGGAAGATCTGTTCGACATTTACCTGCCCCTGGTGAAGCACGAGGTCCAGCCGGCGATCGGGCTGGCGCTCCGCAAGGAGGTGCTGTTCAAGCGTGGCGCGATCAAGAGCCCCAGGCAGCGCGCACCGGGCTCCTCTCTCACGGCCACGGATCGCGCCGAACTCGAAGCGCTGATGGCGCGGCTGGAGCGGCGGCTCGCCGCCGCCGGCCATGGCCGTAAAGTCGCGGCGGAGTAGAAGAATGGTCAACTACGATCTCGTAATCCGCAACGCCAGGGTCGTCACCGAGGACCGCCAACTCGACGGCGACATCGCCGTCAAGGACGGCCGCATCGTGGCGCTGGAACCTGCAATTGCCGGCAAGGGCCGCCGCGAGATCGATGCCGGCGGCAAGTTCGTCCTGCCGGGCGGTGTCGACAGCCACTGCCATATCGAGCAGAAGTCGGGCATGGGCGTGATGTGCGCCGACGACTTCTATACCGGCACGGTCTCGGCCGCGTTCGGCGGCACCACCACCGTCATTCCCTTCGCCGCCCAGCATCGCGGCATGTCGCTGCGCCAGGTGGTGAAGGACTATCACGAGGCGGCGACGCCAAAGGCGGTGATCGACTACGCTTTCCACCTCATCATCACCGATCCGTCGCCGCAGGCGCTGGGGCAGGAACTGCCGGCGCTGATCAGGGACGGCTACACCTCGTTCAAGATCTACATGACCTACGATGCGATGAAGGTCAGCGACTACCAGATGCTCGACATTCTCGCGCTGGCGCGGCGCGACGGGGCACTGGTCATGGTCCATGCCGAGAATCACGACATGATCTCGTGGCTGGCACATCATCTGGTCGACCAAGGCCATGTCGCACCCAAATTCCATGCCATCGCCCACGCCCGCGTGGCGGAGGCGGAGGCGACCAATCGGGCGATCTCGCTGGCGCGGCTGGTCGACGCGCCGCTCCTGATCGTGCACATGTCGGAGGTCGAGGCGATCGAGACGGTGCGGCAGGCGCAGAAGAAGGGGTTGAAGATCTTCGGCGAGACCTGCCCGCAGTACATCGCGCTCACCGCCGACGATATGGACAAGCCCGGCGTCGAAGGCGCGATGTGGTGTTGCAGCCCGCCGCCGCGCGATGCCGCGGCGCAGGAGGCGGTGTGGGCGGCGCTGAAGGATGGCACCTTCCAGACCTTCTCGTCGGATCACGCACCGTATCAGTTCAACGAAAAGGGCAAGATCCCGAAGGGCGACAAGACCACTTTCAAGGAGATGGCCAATGGCGTGCCGGGTCTCGAGATTCGCCTGCCGCTGCTGTTCTCCGAGGGCGTGCAGAAGGGCCGCATCACGCTGCAGCAGTTCGTGGCGCTGACCGCGACCAACCACGCGCGGCTCTACGGCCTCTATCCGCGCAAGGGAACCATCGCCGTGGGCTCCGACGCCGACTTCGCCATCTGGGACGCCGACAAGGAAGTGACGCTCGACTGGAATTCGCTGCACGACAACGTCGGCTACACGCCCTATGCCGGCCGGCAGATCAGGGGCTGGCCCATCACCGTCGTGAGCCGCGGCCGCGTCGTGGTCGAGGACGGCAAGCTCAACGCCGCACGTGGCTCGGGCCAGTTCCTGCCCTGCGCCTCGCCCGATTCATCCAAGCCGCTCGGCCAGGCCGCGCCCGAGCTGCAGGCCATGTCGCGCTTCGGCGCCAAGCCATTGTTCTAGAGGAGAGAGAACGTGTCCCGTCGTCTGAAGGTTTCCGCCGCGCAACTCGGCCCCATCCATCGCGCCGACAGCCGCACCAGCGTCGTGAAGCGGCTGGTCGAGATGCTGAAGGAGGCCGATAGCCGCGGCTCCAAGTTCGTGGTGTTCCCCGAACTCGCGCTCACGACCTTCTTCCCGCGCTGGTGGATGGAGGACCAGGCCGAGGTCGACAAGTACTTCGAGGCACAGATGCCGAGCCCGGAAACCTTGCCGCTGTTCGAGCTGGCGCGCTCCAAGGGCATCGGCTTTTACCTCGGCTATGCCGAACTTACGGAAGAGGAGGGTGGCACCCACCGCTTCAACACTTCGATCCTGGTCGGGCCCGACGGCCGCATCGTCGGAAAATACCGCAAGGTCCATCTGCCGGGGCATGCCGAGCATCGCCCGACCGTGCCCTACCAGCATCTCGAGAAGAAATACTTCGAGGTCGGCGATCTCGGCTTCAATGTCTGGAGGATGTTCAAGGACGACGTGATCGTCGGCCAGTGCATCTGCAACGACCGGCGCTGGCCCGAGACTTTCCGCGTCATGGGGCTGAAGGGTGCGGAGATGGTGGTGCTGGGCTACAACACGCCCAGCGACAACGTCTACGCCCCGCACGAGCCGCCGTACCTGCGTGTCTTCCACCACAATCTCTCGATCCAGGCCGCTGCCTACCAGAACGGCATCTGGGTCGTGGCCACGGCCAAGGCCGGCAAGGAAGACGGGTTCTGGCTGCACGGTGGTTCCGCGATCGTGGCGCCGACCGGCGAGATCGTGAGCAAGTCCACGACGGAAGAGGACGAGGTCATCTCCTACGATTGCGACATGGGGTTGGGCGAATACATCCGCAACACCACCTTCAACTTCGCCAAGCACCGCCGTCCCGAGCATTACAAGCTGATCGTCGAGCGCACCGGCGTGAAGGTCGAGCCATCGAATTGAAGGACAAGACAGATGCAATACGCCGTCTCCGACGTGAACCATCACGACCGCTACAAGATCCTGACAGCCTTCGTCCTGCCGCGACCGATCGCCTGGGTGACGACGCTCGGCCCGACAGGCGTGGTCAATGCCGCGCCCTTCAGTTTCTTCAACGTCTTCGCCGAGGATCCGCCGCTTTGCATGTTCGCCGTCAACAAGCGGCCGGACGGGCGCTTGAAGGACACATGGCTCAACATCCAGCGTACCGGCGAGTTCGTGGTCAACCTGACCGACGAGCCGCTGGCGCGGGCAATGCACGATTCGAGCGGCGACTTTCCGCCCGACGTCGGCGAGGCCGACTATCTCGGGCTGAAGACCGCGCCTTCGGTCGACATCAAGCCGCCGCGGCTGGCCGACGCGCCATGGGCGATGGAATGCAGGACCTGGCAGGTCATCAACGTGAAGGACGACCGCCAGCTCATACTGGGCGAGGGGCTGCGCTTCCACATCCGCGACGAGCTGTGGGACCCCAAGGCGATGCGCGTCCACATGGACAAGTACCATCCGGTCGGCCGCATGTTCGCCGACCGCTACTGCCGCACCGACGACCGCATGGAATTTCCGGCGGCCCCCGTCGTGAAGGCGCAGGCGGCGGAGTGACCATCGGCGTGATGGGGGCCGTAACCGGGAGAAGGTGTATGCTTATCTAATGTAACGACCTTCGGGCAATGACCGCGCGCTCCGCTGAAGACCGGCCGCGTTGGCTGGCCGCACTGCTGATGGGCCTGCTGTTCGTCCTGGCCCTGCTGATCGCGTCGTGGCTTCTGCGGACCTGTGCACCGGTCGAGCCGTCGGGCAGGGTCGTCATACTCGAAGCGCAGCCGTTGCCGCCACCACCGGCGCCTCCCGATCCCACGCCGGCGCTGAAGGTCTCGCTCGGCGATGCCGCGGCCGACAGCAGGAAGCTTGCGGCCGAGTTCGCCGCACTGGAGGCGGACATCAAGCGACGGCTGGCGCAATGCAAGCCGGTCGAGCCGCCCAAACCGCCGGCCAAGCCGCCGCCCGTCGCCCAGGCGCCGCCTCCGCCTCCGCCGCCACCGCTGCCGGCCGACCGATGGGCACAAAAGGACCTCGCCATGCTGCAGGGCTGCTGGCGGCTCGGGCGGGACACGCGTGGCAGCCTCGACCTCAGCGGCCGGTCGGAAATGTGCGACGTCAAGGCGGGCCGCATCTGCTTTGGAACCAACGGCGGTGGCCAGCGCAGCTCGACGTCCGTTTGTCCGAGCACCGGCACCATCACCTGCACCGCGCCGGTCACGGCCAGGTTCGGCAATGACAGCACGCTCGGGACGACCCAGCCCGCCGTCCCCTGCAATCCGCCCAAGGCGTCCTGGAATGGCCCGCCCAATGGCCTGACCTGCCGCCGAGTGAGCGACACGCTGGCGCTCTGCCGCGACAGGCTCAACTTCGAGTACGAGTTCCGCCGGGAGTAGACCTGCGGGAATAGACCTGCGCCTCAGGCCGACCAGGCGAGGCGCGAGCGGCCGATCGCCATCGCGACGGCGGCTTGGCTGGGCTCGACAACGGGCAGGCCGACGTGGCGTTGCAGGCGATCGCGGTAGCGCGCCATGCCGGCGCAGCCCATGACCAGCACGTCGGCGCCGTCCTCGTCGCGCAGCTCGGCGGCGACTTCTGCCATGCGGATGAAGGTGCGCGCCTCGTCGGCAAGGTCGACGACGCCGAGGCCGATGGCGCGGTCTCCCGCCATGCGGTCGGCGACGCCCATCTGCCCGACGTAGCGCAGATGGCGCGGGATCGACTTCTTCAGGATCGAGATCACGCCGAAGCGCTGGCCGAGCGTGAGCGCGGTGAGGATACCGCATTCGGCAATTCCGAGGACCGGCTTGGTCGTGATCTCGCGGGCTGCGTGCAGGCCGGGATCGGAGTAGCAAGCGATGACGAAAGCCGAGCAATCGTTGTCGCGCTTGGCCACCATCTTGCCGATCGGGCCCACGACCTGCTCGACATGGGCCTGGCTCTCGATGCCGGGCGGGCCGTCCTTCAGGGTGACGCACTCGATGGCGGGGCCGCCCTTCATGCGCAGCGGCTCCATGGCGGCGTCGATGCCCTTGGTGACGGCTTCGGTGGAATTGGGGTTTATGACGAGGATGCGGTCGGACATGGCCCCGAAGATGGCCCCTAAATTGCTATTCAACAATGCCTGATCTAACGTTCGCGCCTGGGGATTTTTCGGAAGGGAGGCACTGAAATGATGCAACGCCGTTTTGCTGCGATCGTGGTCGCGGCACTCATCTGCGCGGGTCCCGCGCTCGCACAGGACAAGAAGCCGCCGCTCCGGACCGGCGTCGACGGCACCTTCGCCCCGCATGCCATGCCCAAGCTCGGCGGCGGCGTCGAGGGCTTCCAGATCGACGTCTTCACCGAGGTCGCCAGGCGCATGAAGCGCGACATCACCATCGACGCGGTGAGCTTCTCGACCCTCATTCCCGGCATGGCAGCCGGCCGCTACGACTTCATCGCCGCGCCGACGACCGTGACCAAGGAGCGTGCCGAGAACATGCTGTTCACGGCCGGCTATCTGTGGACCGCCTTCCAGTTCGGCATCAAGAAGGGCTCGGCACCGATCAAGGGCTGGGCCGACCTCAAGGGCAAGTCGGTCGCCGTCAACAAGGGCACACCGTACGAGACGCTCGCCAAGAAGATGGGCGAGGAGCACGGCTTCACCGTGCAGGTCTACGACACCCAGCCCGACGCCGTGCAGGCCGTGCTCTCGGGACGCGCCTACGCCACGCTCGGCGGCAACACCGTGATCGTCTACGCCGCCTCCAAGAACCCGCAGTTCGTGGCCGACCTCGAGTTGAAGGAGACGCGCGCCCATTGGGCCGCGCCCGTGCCGAAGGACAATCCGAAGCTGCGCGCCGAGCTGCAGGATGCGCTCGACTGCATGAAGAAGGACGGCACGATGGCCAAGTTCTACGAGAAGTGGTTCAGCAAGAAGCCCGGGCCGGACGACCTCGCCGTGGTGATCACGCCGGGCTACGGCGTGCCGGGAATGCCGGGCTACGATCCGACCCCGCACGAACTCAAGTGCAACTGATCCCGCGCTGATGACGCAACAGCCCATCGTCGATGCGCGTGCCATCCACAAGCACTTCGGCTCCCTTCACGTCCTGAAGGGCGTCGACCTCAAGGTGGCCGAGCGCGAACTGGTGTTCGTGATCGGCCCTTCGGGGTCGGGCAAGTCGACCCTGCTGCGCTGCCTCAACCGGCTGGAGGAACCGTCCTCCGGCTCGATCGTGGTCGACGGCATCGACATGCTAGATCCCAGGACCGACATCAACCATGCCCGCCAGCGCATCGGCATGGTCTTCCAGTCCTTCAACCTCTATCCGCACATGACCGCGCTCGGCAACGTGACGCTGGCCTTGCGCAAGGTGGCAGGCAAGTCGCGCGCCGAGGCCGAGCAGCTCGGCCACGCGGCGCTGGAGCGCGTGGGCCTCGCCGACCGCGCCGAGCACACGCCGGGCCAGCTCTCGGGCGGCCAGCAGCAGCGCGTCGCCATCGCCCGCTCGATCGCGCTCGAGCCCCGGGTCATGCTGTTCGACGAGCCGACCAGCGCGCTCGATCCCGAGCTGGTGGGCTCGGTGCTCGAGGTCATGCGCAGCCTGCGGATGAGCGGCATGACCATGATCGTGGTCAGCCACGAGATGGGCTTCGCCCGCAACGCCGCCGACCGCGTCGTCTTCATGGACGACGGCCTGATCGTGGAGCAGGGGCCGCCCGCCGCCATCTTCGAGAGCCCGACGCAGGAGCGCACGCGGGCCTTCATCGGCCAGATCCAGCGGCATTGATGAGCACCTGGGAGCGCTTCCTCGACACGTTCTTCAACGGCAAGGTCATGCTGAAGTACCTGCCGGACATCCTGTCCGGCATGGTGGTCACGATCGAGCTCGCCGTGCTGATCGTGCTCTCCGGCCTTGCCGCCGGCCTGTCGCTCGCCCTGATCCGCAGCCTCGCCATCCGGCCCGTCAACTGGCTGATCATCTTCATCGTCGATCTGTTCCGCTCGCTGCCTCCTCTCGTGATCATCGTGCTGATGTATTTCGGCCTGCCCTATGGCGGGGTCTCGCCCTCGGGATTCGTCTCGACCTGGCTGTCGCTCGCCTTCGTGCTGATGGCCTTCTCCGAGGAGATCTTCTGGGCCGGCATCACCTCGGTCCACAAGGGCCAGTGGGAAGCCGCCCGCTCGACCGGCCTCTCGTTCGGCCAGACGCTGATCAACGTCGTCCTGCCGCAGGCCCTCAGGCTCACCATCCCGCCGCTCACCAACCGCACCATCGCCATCACCAAGGGCACGGCGCTCGGCACCGTCGTCGCCGTCACCGAGATCCTGGGCGAGGCGAGCTCGGCGGTCTCCAACTCCTACAATCCTTCGCCGCTGATGATGGGCGCCGCGGCCTATCTCGTGCTCTTCCTCCCTGTCGTGGTGCTGGCCCGCCGGCTCGAGAAGCGCTTCGCGTGGAAGCGATGAGGGCGACACGATGATCCAGACCTTCTTCAATCCGGAGATCATCGCCGCCTCGTGGCCGATCGTTGTCTCGGGCCTGCTCAACACCGTGCTGCTGTCGCTGATCGTGGTGCCGCTCGGCCTGTTCGGTGGCCTCCTGCTCGCGCTGGGCGCCTCGATCCGCCACCCGCTGGTGCGCTGGCCGCTGATGGCCTGGGTCGATTTCTTCCGCGCCTTCCCGCCGCTGGTGCTGCTGATCCTCCTGTTTGCGGGTCTGCCGTTCGCCGGGCTGGAGCTCGGCGGCTTCGCCTGCGTGGCCATCGCCTTCTTCCTCAACACCGGCGCCTACTACGGCGAGATCTTTCGCGCCGGCATCGAGTCGGTGCCGGCGGGGCAGGTCGAGGCCGGCCGCTCCACCGGCCTCAGCCGCCTGCAGGCCATGGGCTACATTGTGCTGCCCCAGGCGGTGCGCAACGTGCTGCCCGATCTCCTGTCCAACACGCTCGAGGTGGTGAAGCTCACCTCGCTCGGCAGCGTCGTCGCCGTCCCCGAGCTGCTCTACCAGGCGCGCCAGGCGCAGAGCCTGACCTACAATCCGACGCCGATCGTGGTGGCGGCGGTCATCTACTTCCTGATGCTGTGGCCCGTCGTGCGCCTCCTGAGCCGCCTCGAGAACCGAGCCCTCGCCGGACGGCGTTAGCTAGTCCCACTCCTCCAGCATCCGCCCGTCGGGCAGGATGGTGATCTTGCTCGGCGTGCCCTGCGGCCGTGTCGGCACCGCGTCGCGGCGGGTGTCGGCCTTCCACGAGCCGTCGTTCCGCTGCTCCAGCCGCTGCACCTTGTAGCCCTGCGACTGGATGCGATCGCGCGTCAGCGACTCGGTGTTGGGATAGGCCGCGCCCGCCGACGTACCGCCGGGCGGCGGGCCGGGCGTGGGCGCCGGCGGTGCGGGCGGCGCGAGCTGGGCGGGCGACGTGCCGGCCGGCACGTTGGGCAGGAGCTGGGCCGTAGCCGCGCCGGCGGCGCCGACCAGGGCTGCAAAAAGAGCGGGGGCGAGAAGGGCGATACGCATGTCCCGAACATGGGCGCGGCGCCCGGGCCCGGCAACCCGACCTCCACGACCCGTGGAGGTCCGATGTCCGCTCAAATGCGCGCCAAGCCCTTGGTCCGGATGGACAATCGCCCGGCGGCCGGGGACGGCACGTGCGCGGCAGAAGCGTGCATTTTTGAAAGCCCCGGTTCCCGCCGCCGATGTCGCCCGGCATGTCGCCCAAACAGCGACGAAGACAAATTCCGGATCGCGCTCGCCGGTGTCGCAGGAATGGTCGGCCAAGCGGTTGATCCTGCTCTCCTTTCCGGGCCTTCCGGCCCCGCTGTCTTGTCGCCTGAACGGCGACATTCCACGATTCCGATTCTGGCGTTTTTCGGCACCGGGGCGGCGGCCCCGGGTTTCGGAACGCACGTCGTCCGACAGGATATATAGGAAACAGGAGGAAGCCGGTCAAGTAGGAGGGCGTTGCCTCGCCCACTGCAGCCAGCCCGATGTCGCCGGTCGCGTCGAGGATGTGAAGGTGAGCGCTAGGACGAAGATGGCCGTGCGCGTCAGCCAGGTGGAGACCAATGCCGTGGTGTTGACCTGAGCCCCAACTCTCATCCACTCGCGAGTAGAATCCGTTCGTCATTTGGACCCGTCAGGTCCGGTGTTGCAACAGGCCGCCACTCCCTCGGCCGCCCGAACTGGATCGCGTCCGCCGGCTGCCGGAGCGCACCGCGTCGTGACAGCAACACCGCGACGAGACTCGCAAAGCGCGGGGAGCGGTGCGATTATTCAAGGCTTGTCCTGGTCGATGCAGCAAGAGTTGTGAATGTCCCGCACGACGAAGCCGGTGGTTGGCGTGATCGGCAATGCCCAAGTCATCAACGACCGGCACAATGTGCAGCTCGTGGGTCAGCGCAACATGCGCGCGATCGCGGAGGTGGCGGGGGCGTTGCCCCTGATGTTCGCCGGCACGCCGGACATCACCGATGTCGACGCGCTGCTGGGCGCCGTCGACGGGATCCTGCTGACCGGCGGACGCGCCAATGTCCATCCGACCCACTTCGGGGTCGAGGCTCATCCCCGGCACGAACCCTACGACCAGGATCGCGACGCGATGGCGCTGGCGCTGGTCGATGCCTGCGTGGCGCGGGGCGTTCCGCTCTTCGGCATCTGCCGGGGGCTTCAGGAAATGAACGTCGCCTTCGGCGGCTCGCTGCATCCGGAGATCCGCGAACTGCCGGGACGGATGAACCATCGCATGCCGCGGCTGGAGAGCGGCGAGATCCATCCCGACCCGCAGGTCGTGTTCGCCGACCGCCACGATGTCAAACTGGTGCCGGAAGGGTCGTTCGCCAGGATTCTGGGCCGCGAGACGATCCGCGTGAATTCCCTCCATGGTCAGGGAATCCTCGAACCCGGCGAGCGGATCGTCGTCGAAGGGGTGGCGGAAGACGGCACCATCGAGGCGATCCGTGTCGCCGATGCGCCGTCCTTCGCGCTGGGCGTCCAGTGGCACGCCGAATACGATCCGCAACACAACCCGGTCAATCGCGCCCTGTTCGAGGCTTTTGGCGCAGCACTTCGGGACTACAAACGCGCGCCCTGATTCATCGCTATCGTCCTGGCGGAAGGAACGCCCCATGAAGTTCGGAGTGACCGTCGTCCCGCGCATATCCGACTGGAAGCTGTTCGTCGATCTCGAGACGATGGGCTACGACGCGGCCTGGGCAGCAGACTCGCAGATGCTCTATTCCGACGCCTATGCGGTGCTGGCGTTGGCGGCGGCCAACACCTCGCGCATCCGGCTCGGCACCGGCGTGTCGGTGGCGGGGGTGCGGCTGGCGCCGGTCACCGCGCATTCGATCGCCACCATCAACAGGCTGGCCCCCGGTCGCGTGTTCCTCGGCATCGGCACCGGCCACACGGCGATGCGAGTCATGGGCAAGGACCCGATGAAGGCCGCGGCCTTCCGCGAGTATCTGCGTGTGCTGCGGGCGCTGCTGCATGGCGAGGAGGTCGACTATGCGCTCCCCGGGGCGCCCGACGGCGAGCGAACCGACATCCGCTTCCTGCATCCCGACGACGGCTTCATCGACGTCGCCCATCCGGTTCCGATCTACGTTGCCGCCGATGGGCCGCTGGCGCTGAAGACGGCCGGCGCGTACGGCGACGGGCGGGTGTGCTCGCACAATCAGACACGGGCGCGGCTGCAGAAGAGCATGGAGGTGATGCGCGAGGGTGCGTCGGCGGTCGGCCGCGTCCTGCCGGACGACTTCCACACCGCCGCGCTCAGCTACGCCTGCGTGCTGAGGCCCGGCGAGAGCATGACCTCGGACCGCGTGATCGACGAGATCGGGCCGATGGCCGCCGCGTCGCTGCACTACTGGTGGGAGCTCTACCAGAAGGACGGCGACACCAGCACGGTCGCCGGGCGTTGCCGCAACCTGTGGGACGAGTATCTCGCCTTCACCGAGAAGATGGAAACGCCGGCCGCCAGGCGCTACCAGCAGGTCCACCTCGGCCATTGCGCCTTCCTGCCGCCCGAGGAACGCCGCTTCATCACCGAGGACCTGATCCGCGCCACCGGCGGGCTGGTCGGCACGCCGGACGAGATCGTGGCCATGCTGCGCGAGCGCGAGGCGATGGGCCTCGGCGAGATCACCCTGCTGCCGGCCATGGCCGAGGCGCGCCGCAACCTCGGCGACTTCGCGGAGAAGGTGATCGCCCGGTATTGAGGGAAGGGGCGTCGCCGGCGCGGCGGGTCATCGGACGCGACGACCCCCCGGGGGATTGGGCGGCGCTGCCTCTACTTCTTGGCGACCAGCGGGCAGCCGCCTTCGTTGAGCGGCCGGAAGGCCTCGTTGCCCGGCACCGTGGCGATGATCTTCGCCAGGTCCCAAGGGCCCTTCGACTCTTCGGGCGTCTTCACCTGCATCAGGTACATGTCGCGGATGACGCGGCCGTCCTCGCGAACGCTGCCGTTCTTGGTCATGAAATCGTTGATCGGCTGCTTCTTCATCTCGGCCAGCACGGCCTTGGCCTCGTCGGTGCCGGCGGCCTTCACGGCCTTCAGGTAGTGCATGACGGCGCCGTAGGTGCCGGCCTGGATGAAGCTGGGCGGCCGGCCCATCTCCTTGGTGAAGCGGTCGGTGAAGGCGCGCGCCTCCGGGTTCATGTCCCAGTAGAAGGGACTCGCCATCAACAGGCCCTGCGCGACCTTCAGGCCGACGCCGTGCACGTCCGGGAACTGCATCAGCGGCGCGCTGATCCGCATGCCCTGTTTCACCAGGCCGAACTCGGACGCCTGCTTCACGCCGTTGATGATGTCATTGCCGCCATTGGCGAACATCAACCCCTTGGCCTTCGACGCCTGCGCCTGCAGCACATAGGAGGAGAAGTCCGAGGAGTTGAGCGGATGCCGCACCGAGCCCAGCACCTTGCCGCCCGTCGCCTTGATGAAGCTGGTGGCATCCGATTCGACCGCCAGGCCGAAGGCGTAGTCGACGGTGATGAAGAACCAGGTGTCGCCGCCCTGCTTGGCCAGCGCGTTGACGATGGTCTTGCCCAGGCCGTAGGTGTCGTAGATCCAATGGATGCTGTGCGAGCTGCAGGATTTTCCGGTCAGCTCCGAGGTCGCGGCAGCGGTCGGCATGACGATGCGGTTCTTCTCCGCGGCGACCTTCACCAGGGCGAGCGCGATCGCCGAGTTCGGGATGCCGATGATCATGTCGACATTCTCGTTGTCGTACCAGCGCCGGGCGATGCCGACGCCGACGTCCACCTTGCTCTGGAAGTCGGCACTCACCAGCTCGATCGGCTTGCCGAGCACCGAGCCGCCGAAATCGGCGATGGCGAACTTGACCGCAGCGACGTCGCCCGGCCCGGTGTTCTCGGCGTAGGGGCCGGACATGTCGTCCAGCACGCCGATCTTCACCGCCTTGTTCTGGGCCAGCGCGGCGGTGCCGAGCAGGCAGCAGGACAGCACCGCCGCGACGGCGGCCTTCGTGTATCGCATTGTTTCCTCCCTTTCGAAATTATTGCGGCAATCCTAGCACGGCTGCGGCCCGGGCGAATGGGGTGTTCACGAGCTGGCGCGGGCAGGGCGATCCGTCTAGCCTCGCGCCATGATCACGTTCGAACGGTTGACGGGCGCCCTCGACGGCAACCCCGCCCTGCAACGGCGCGCGGCGCTGGCGGGGCTCGCGCTCACGGTGCTGGCGGGCGAGGAGGCGACGACGGTGAAGATCGGCGCCCGCATCGCCGTCAGCCCCGGGGCCACTCCCGAGGCGGCCTTCAGTCTGGCCACCACCGCCGCGAACTGGGCCGAGTTCGCGAGGCCGGTGCCGGCCGTCGGCTTCCAGAGCCTGGTCGGCATGCAGCGCATGGGCCATCTCGAGGTCGACGGCGACATGGTGGCCTACGGGCGCAATCTCATCTTCCTCGAGCAGGTCTTCGCCGCGCTGCGTCCGTCCGTGGCCGCGGAGCGGGCGGCGCCGGTGGGCGAGCCCGTGATCGAACCGGTGACCGGCCGTTACCTGCGGCTCGATTTCAACGGCCGGCCGCACCGCATCTATTTCGAGGAGGCAGGGCCAGAGAACGGGGGAGGGATTCCGCTCGTCTGCCTGCACACCGCCGGCGCCGACGGGCGGCAGTATCGCGCCCTGCTGAACGATGCCGAGATCACGAAGCGATTCCGCGTCATCGCCTTCGATCTGCCGTGGCACGGCAAATCCTCGCCGCCGCCCGGCTTCGAGCGCGAAGCCTACAAACTCACCACCGATCTCTATGTCGACACGGTGATGGCGGTCTGTCGCGCGCTGAAGCTCGAGCGGCCGGTGGTGATGGGCTGCTCGATCGGCGGCCGCGCCGTGCTGCATCTGTCGCTGCGCCACGGCGATTATTTCCGGGCGGCGATCGGGCTGCAGTCGGCCACCCATGCCGAGGCCGGTGCCGATACGCGGCTGCGCGATCTCGGCGTGCTGTTCCGGCCCGATGTGCACGGCCAGGAAGCCGCCGCCGGGACGGTGGCCTGCCTGATCTCGCCGACGTCGCCGCAGGCGGAGAAGTGGGAGACGCTGTGGCACTACATGCAGGGCGGGCCGGCCGTCTTCATGGGCGACCTGCATTACTATTTCGGCGAAGGCGATCTGCGGAACGGATTGCTGGACGGACTCGATACCAGGAAGTGCCCGCTCCACCTGCTGACCGGAGAATACGATCTCTCGGCCACGCCGGCGCTGACGGCGGAACTCGCCGAGCTGGTGAAGGCGACGTCGTTCCAGGTGATGGAAGGGCTCGGGCATTTCCCGATGTCGGAAAGCCCACGACAGTTCCGGCGCTACCTGTTGCCGGTGCTCGAGCGCATTGCCGGGTGACTGCAGAGACCGTGCACCCTCAATATTGCCCTAGTGCCGGGCGACGACTATATACGCCTCGCAATCAACCATGGGCATGATGCGAAACCATCGGGCAATATTCGGCGGCCTGCTCGGCCTCACTGCCGCGGCTCTGTTGAGCGGCTGCGGCTGGTTCGACGGCGGCAGCTCCGCGGTGCCGGCGCCGGGCGCGCGTCCCGGAGCCGATCGCCAGGCGCCGGTCGTCAATGCGCTGCCGCCGCCCAGCGGCAGCAATCCGTACGAGAGCGGCGTCGGCCCGGCGGACGAGATGCGCGGCGCCCAGGGGGGGCCGGCGATCGGCTCGATCCTGAGCGGCAAGGGCGGCCAGAAGGCCCAGAAGGAAGAGGCGGAGAAGGCAGCCGCCGAGCAATCGAAGAAGGCCAGGGAGGGCCGCGAACGCGCCAATCGCGAGGCCGGCACGCGCAAGGCCGAGCCGCCCGGCGAGCCGCCGGCCGGCGGCGCATTGCCGGCCGGTGCACCGCCCGCCGGCCCGCAACCCGCCGGCCCGCAGCCCGCCGCCACGCAGCCTGCCGCCCCGCCGCCCGCCGAGACACCCTCCGCCGCGCCGGCACCTGCAGCCCCTGCGCCCGCCGAGACACCGGCCGCGGTGCCGCCGCCCGCCGCACAACCGCCCGCACCGTCGGAGCGTTGACCATCCGCTCCCGGTCGATCGTCGGAGGATGTCGGGCGTCGGATACGTTGGTGACGAAGATCGCGCCGCCCGCCGCCAGATGAAAAGCCTGCTGGCCCGCAAGCCCGTCGCCGACATCGTGGCCTCCGCCGACACGCCCGGCCACCGCGTCGCGAAAGTCCTCGGTCCGGTCAGCATCACCGCCATGGGCATCGGCGCCATCATCGGCGGCGGCATCTTCATCTTCACCGGCACGGTGGCGGCGCTCAATGCCGGCCCGGCCATCGTGCTGTCCTTCGTGCTGGCTGCGATCGCCTGCGCCTTCGTCGGCCTCTGCTATGCCGAGCTGTCGACCTTCCTGCCGGTCGCCGGCAGCACCTACACCTACACCTATGCCACCCTGGGCGAGCTCGCGGCCTGGATCATCGGCTGGGACCTGATCCTGGAATATGCCGTGGGCGGCGCGGCGGTGGCCGTCGGCTGGTCGGGCTACTTCGTGAGCCTGCTCGCGGCGCTGGGCGTCGCGCTGCCGCCGAGACTGACGGCGGCGACAGGGCAGGCGGTGACGCTGGCCGACGGCACGACGGCCACGGCCATCGCCAACCTGCCGGCTGCCGCCATCGTGGTGCTGATCACCGTGCTGCTGGTCGGCGGCACCAAGGAGTCGGCGCGACTCAACAACATCATGGTCGCGGTCAAGCTCACGGTCGTGCTGGCCTTCATCGGGCTCGGCGCCTTCTACGTGAACACCGCCAACTGGCATCCCTTCATTCCGGCCAACACCGGCACCTTCGGCTCGTTCGGCGTGAGCGGCATCGTGCGCGGCGCGGCGGTCGTCTTCATCGCCTACGTCGGCTTCGATGCCGTCTCGAACTGCGCCCAGGAGGCGCGCCGGCCGCAGCGCGACATGCCGATCGGCATCCTGGGCTCGCTCGCCATCTCGACCGTGCTCTACGTCGCGGTGGCGGCGGTGCTGACCGGCCTGGTGCCGTATCGCGAGCTGAACGTGCCCGATCCCGTCGTCATGGGCCTGCGCGCCGTGGGCCAGGCCTGGTTCTCGCTGTTCATCGACCTGGGCGCGCTGATCGGGATCACCACCGTCATCCTGGTGCTGCTCTATGGCCAGAGCCGGATCTTCGCCACCATGGCAGCCGACGGCCTGTTGCCGCCGGTGGTCGCCCGTGTCCATCCGCGGCTGGGCACGCCGTGGATCAGCCAGATCGTGATCGGTGCCGTGGTGGCGTCGGTCGCCGCCGTGTCGCCGATCGACGTTCTCGCCGAGCTGGTGGGGGTGGGCACGCTGTTCGCCTTCGTCCTGGTCTGCGGCGCGGTGATCTATCTGCGTCACCTCGAGCCCGATGCGCCGCGGCCTTTCCGCGTGCCGCACGTGCCGCTGGTGCCGGTGCTCGGCATTCTGTCGTGCCTCGTGCTGATCGCCGGCATGACGCCCGCAACCTGGGTGCGGCTGGTGGTGTGGCTGGCGATCGGGCTGGTCATCTATTTCACCTACAGCCGGTACCACTCGCGCCTGATGACCGGGCGGTGACGCCGCTCGCCGCCTATGCCGGCCTGTTCGCGGGCTCGTTCCTCGCCGCCACGGTCTTTCCCTTCCAGTCGGAGGCGATCCTGGTCGGCCTGCTGCTGGGTGGCGACCTGCCGTGGACGGTGCTGCTGGCGGTGGCGACGGCGGGCAATGTGCTGGGCTCGGTCGTGAATTGGGGGCTCGGTCGCTTCTTCCTCCACTTCCGGGACCGGCGCTGGTTCCCGGTGAAGCCGGACAGTTACGCCAGGGTGGAACGCTGGTTTGCGCGCTGGGGCGTGTGGTCGCTGCTGTTCGCCTGGCTGCCGGTCGTCGGCGATCCGCTGACGGTGGTCGCCGGGGCATTGCGGGTCGGCCTGCCGCTGTTCGTGGCACTGGTGACGGCGGGCAAGCTCGGTCGCTATGCCGTGCTGGCGGCGGCGACGCTGGGCTGGATGTGAGCCGCGGGTCGGGTGTAGCCTCGACGAACGGAGGATCGCTATGTCGGGCAGGTCCATTCTCATCGCCGTCGGCCTCAGCGGCTGGCTCGTCGCCTCCATCGTCGCCTTCATGACCGTGGCGTACGGGGGCTTCCTGGCTATCGGCGTAATCGGCCTGCTGATGTGGTCCATCTGCACGATCATCGACCTCGAAATGGACGGCGCCGTGGGCGGCGGCATCTCGCCCGGCTTCTGGGCGCGGCAGGTCAAGGCGAGGAGCGAGAGTTCGCCCGCCGAGCGGGCGGCGCGGTTCGGCGAGAAGCTTCTGGAGGCGCAGTCGGCACGCTTCTTCAAATATCTCGGCGCGGCCCTTGCCCTGACCGGCCTGGCCGGCTTCGCCGTCTTTCAACTCTGAGGGACTCCTGCCGGGAGCGCGCCACTCCCGGCGAAGTAAAGTCAGAACGTCAGCTTCACCTGGAGGCCCAGCACCAGGGCGTTGGGGATCGTCGTCACGGCGTTGGGCTGCATCACGTACTGGATGTTGGGCATGACCGACGACCACGCGGTGAGTTGCGCCCGGTAGTTGAGTTCGATCGTGGTTTCGGCGGACTGGACGGCGACCGATCCCGGCAACAGGACATTGGCGGAATTCTGCGCCGCGACGAGCTGGCTGCTGATCCGGCTCTGGTTGAACGCGAGGCCGAACGTGTCGTGGTCGCGGCTGGCGAAGGTGCCCTTCTGGAGGAGCCCGACCTGCCAGTAGGACTGGAGCAGCGCCGTGTCGGGACCAGCATAGGCCGCGACGGCGAAGACCGTCAGGCCCCGGTCCAGGCCGGGTTTGGTGCGAAGGATCATCTGGTCGGCCTGGAGATAGAAGCCCCAGCGGCCGCGCATGCTCGACTGCGGACCGCCAACGGGAGAACCGAGGTAAGCGGCGTCTGACGTGTCGTAGTAGCCGCCGATCCGGTAATGACCGGGCAACGCGGCGGGACCGAGCAGCGGTTGCCAGCCGATCTCGCCCGGCACGATGACGCCGGTGGCGCCCGAGGTGCCGAGCTTGAAGCCGTTGGCCGCCGTCGACAGCGTCGGATTGACTTCGTAGACGCCGGCCTGGAGGTAGAGATCGTCGCGAACGCTGGCCTTCATCACACTTCCCCAGCTTCCCGTGGGGAAGATGGTGAAGCCGCTGTTGATGACGATGCCGATCTGGCCGCAGAAGCCGTTGTTCTGGAAATAGCAGTAGATCGGCGACGTCGCGAAATCGTCCGAGGCATGGATCCAGCCGAGCTTGCCCGTGAAGCGGTCCTCGAACAGCGACTGTTCGTAGGAAAGTTCGGCGAGGCGGACGTTCTCGCCGCTGCCGAAGATCTCCTGCACCGAGATGATGCTGCCGATCGACTGGGCGGCCAGGCTCTGCCCGGCGCGTTCGGTGAAAGTTGCGTGGATTTTGCCGCCGGGCAGGCCGATCAGCTTGCCGAGGTCGAGATCGAAGCCGGCGTCGACCTGGTGGGCATAGGCCGCGCCTTGCCGGAGGCCGCCGACGGGATTGGCTGCGCTCTCCGAGATGTAGTGGGCGCGGAGCGAGATGCCTTTCTCCTCGAGCGCGCCGCGGGTTCCGTGCCAGTCGCCGGTCATGTAGCGCCCCTGCAACCAGGATGACGGGCTCGAGGGCGGGGATGCGGGCGTGGATTGGGCCTGCGCCGCGGCGGCGCCGAGCACCATGGCGAGCCAGAGCGCGACCGCCCGGATCGGCCGAGCCATCACCGAAGCGCGTCGGCGGCGGTCGGATCTTCGAGGCCGGCGGCAATGCGCAGGAAGGTGGTGCCGCGGCGCTGGTGCTCGGGCTTGCGGTACATGAAGCCGGCCAGCGATCGTTCGACCTGGCCGGGCGCGATGCGAGAGGATTCTGCAACGGCGGCGCGCGCCTTGGCGATCTCGCCCAGCCCGACGTAGTTGACGGCGAGGTGGGCGTAGAGCGGGGCGAAGCCCGGTGCCTCGCGGATGCCGAGCGTGGCGTAGGCGACGCCGTCGGCGTAGCGGCCGGCGCAGCCGCTCGCCATGGCGAGGTTCAGGAACACGGTCGGCCGCTGCGGATCGCGCGGGCTGAGGCGGAGCGCCGCCAGCAGGTGCTCGATCGCGCTGTCGGGATCGCCGGACACGGTCTCGACGAAGGACAGCGTGGTGAGCGACGCCATGGCGTGCGGATTGAGCTCATGGCTCGTGCGCGCGCTCGCCAGCGCATCGTCGATACGGTCGCGGTCGCCGGCGAAGACCAGCAGCAGGGCGTGCATGCTGTGGCCGAAGCTGTAGGCGCGGTCGGCCTCGATCGCCCGTGTCGCCATCTCCATGCCTTCGTTCCAGGCCTGGGCGCGATCGGTGGCGGTGGCGAAGGCCAGGTGCTGCCACTGGGCGAAGGAAAGCGCCGCCAGCGCGATGGTACTGCGCGGGTCGATCGCCAGCGCCGCCCGCGCATCGGCGATGGCTTCGTCGCGCCGCGCCCGGTCCGACTTGATCCACGACTCCCAGGCCTTGGCATTGGCGCGCACGGCGATTTCGTAGGCGCTGAGGTTCTCGGGGCGGCGGCGATGGACCTTGGCCGTCTCGGCCTCGAGGATCTGCGGCGCGATCGCGCGCACGATGCTCTGCGTCAGCTCCTCCTGGACGGCGAAAGTGGCCTCCAGCCCCCGGTCGTAGCGCTCGGCCCAGATGTGGGCGCCGTTCACTGTATCGATCAGCTGGCCGGTCACGCGCACGCGGCTGGCGGCCTTGCGGATGCTGCCTTCCAGCACGTAGCGCACGCCGAGGTCGCGGCCGACCTGGCGGATGTCGGGCGACTTGCCCTTGTAGGAGAAGGTGCTGTTGCGCGCGATCACGAACAGCTCGTGGAAGCGCGACAGCTCGGTGAGGATGTCCTCGGTGATGCCGTCGGCGAAATACTCCTGCTGGGCGTCGCCGCTCATGTTGGCGAACGGCAGGACGGCGATCGACGGCTTGTTGGGCAGCGCCAGCGGCATCGCGGCCGAGGGGGCGGCAGCAGGCAGCGGCAGAGGCGCCGTCGCGACGCCCGGCCCGGCGGGCGACCAGCGCCAGACCTGGACCGGCCGGGCGATGTTCTTCAGGGCCTGCGTGCCGCCGTCCACGAACGCCGCCTCGAGGCGGTCGCGGATGTCGTCATGCACCCGGCTCGAGACGCAGAGGCCGCCGGGCGGGGCGATCTCCTGCAGGCGGGCGGCGATGTTGACGCCGTCGCCGAAGATGTCGTCGCCGTCGATGATGATGTCGCCGAGGTTGATGCCGATGCGGAAGGCGATGCGGCGGTCGGCCGGCAGGTCGGTGCCGGTTGCCGCCATCGCCGTCTGCACGCCGATCACGCAGCGCACGGCGTCGACCACGCTGGGGAATTCCAGCAGCAGCCCGTCGCCGGTGGTCTTGACGATGCGCCCGCCGTGGGCCGCGATGGCGGGATCGACGATGCCGGCGCGCAACGCCTTCAGCGCGGCCAGCGTGCCGCTTTCGTCGCGCCCCATCAGCCGCGAATAACCGGCGATGTCGGCCGACACGATGGCGGCCAGGCGGCGTTGTTCACGAGCCAATGGCGTTCCCGGAATGGCGATGAGGGATCGTAGGAGGCAAGCCGGGCCGAAGCAACGAAGCGGTCACGCCGGCCGCCGCGGCGCGGAACCTTCAGCGCCTGTGTCGGAAACTTTCTAGGCGATCTCGCCAACCGACTTGCGGAAGCGGCCGAGGGCGAAGGCGAACAGCAGGCCGCCGATCACGGCGATGGCCACGAAGTGCGGCCACACCGTCTCGAGGCCGGCGCCGCGGAAGAGGATCGCCTGGGCCAGCATGATGAAGTGGGTCGTCGGCGCGACAAGCATCGCATACTGGAGGACGAGGGGCATGCTCTCGCGCGGCGTGGTGCCGCCGGACAGCATCTCCAGCGGGATCAGCACCAGGATCATCAGCAGGCCGAACTGCGGCATCGAGCGGGCGACGGTGGCCAGGAACACGCCCATCGAGGTGGTCGCGAACAGGTGCACGGCCGCGCCGGCCAGGAACAGGGCGAGCGACCCCTCGATCGGTACGGCCAGCAGCCCCCTGACGACGAACAGCAGCGACAGCGTGCAGGCGACCAGCACGACCAGCGCCATCGACCAGATCTTGCCCGCCATGATCTCGAGCGGCGTCACGGGCATGACCAGCAGATGCTCGATGGTGCCGTGCTCGCGTTCGCGGATCAGGGCGGCGCCGGTCAGGATGATCGAGAGCATGGTGATGTTGTTCACGACCTCGATGATGGCGCTGAACCAGGAGACGGTAAGCAACGGATTGAAGCGGGACCGCAGGGCGAGCTCGACCGGCGCCGGTGCCTTGTCGCGGTAGCGCTGCAGGAAGGACTCGATCTCGTCGGCGACGATGCTCTGGATGTATCCGCTGCCGACAAAGGCCTGGCTCATGCGCGTGGCGTCGACGTTGAGCTGGATGGTCGGCCGGCGGCCACCCAGCAGGTCGCTCTGGAACCCGGGCGGGATGTCGAGCGCGAAGGTGTCGAGCCCGGCGTCCATGCGGCGGTCCATCTCGGGCTGCGCGATCAGCGTGGGCGGCATGAAGTAGGGCGGGAAGAAGGCATCGGCGATGCGCGTCGAGAGCGGCGAGCGATCCTCGTCGACGATGGCGATCGGTGTCTTGTTGAGTTGCTCCGGCATCGCCGTGGAGGCCGTGTAGATCGATACGGTGAAGGCGAAGACGATCAGCGCCAGCATGCCGGGATCGCGGGCGAGACCGCGCAGCTCCTTGAGGCCGAGATTGAGGACATTGGCGGCGTGCATCGCTCAGGTCTCCTGCTTGCGCAGCAGAAGGGCGCTGAGGCCGATCAGCAGCGGAACGGCGATCAGCAGCGGGACGAACGCCGCCTGCAGGTCGGCGAAGCCCAGCGCCTTGGAGAAGGTGCCGCGCGAGATGGTCAGGAAATGAGTCATCGGATAGGCCCCGCCGATCACCGCACCGATGCCCTGCAGCGAGGATACCGGATCGATCATGCCGGAGAATTCCATCGCCGGCAGCATCGTGCCGATGGTGGTGCCGAAGATCGCGGCCGACTGGCTGCGCATGAAGGACGAGAACACCAGGCCGATCGACGTGGTGGCGACGACGTAGATGAACGCACCGGCCGCGAGCGCGGCGAAACTGCCCTTGAGCGGCACGCCGAAGACGGTGACGGCGAGCAAGGTGAGGAGCAGGAAATTCACCATGCCGAGAGCGACGTAGGGAAGCTGCTTGCCGATCAGGAATTCCAGCCGGCTGACCGGCGTGACGTAGAAGTTGACGAGCGAGCCCAGCTCCTTCTCGCGCACGATGCTGAGCGTCGTCAGCATCGAGGGGATCAGGAGCAGCAGCATCGGGATCACCGCCGGCACCATGGCCACCAGGCTCCTGACGTCGGGGTTGTAGCGGAAGCGCACCTCGATGCCGGCCGGCGCCGGAGCCAGCGCCACCCCGGCCAGCCAGTTGGCGTGCATGCCGAGCACGTAGCCGCGGGCGGTCTCGGCGCGCATCGGCATGGCGCCGTCCAGCCAGGCGCCGATCTCGACCGCGCGCCCGCGCGCGATGTCGCGGGCGAAGTTCGCCGGGATCTCGATGGCAAGGCTCAATTCGCCCGACCGCATGCGGCGATCGAGGTCGGCGTGGTCGAGGAGCGGCGGGCGTTCGACGAAGTAGCGCGAGCCGGCAAGGCTCAAGGCGTAGTCGCGGCTGGTCGTGGTGCTGTCGCGGTCGAGGACGGCGAAGGTCAGGTCCTCGACGTCCATGTTGACGCCGTAGCCGATGACGAACATCAGCAGGGCGCTGCCGAGCAGGGCGAGCGTCGCCCGGATCGGATCGCGCGCCAGCTCGATCGCCTCGCGAAGCGAGTAGGCCAGCATGCGCCGCACGTCGAACAGGCCGCGCCGGCGCGGCGGGGCAGCGTGCCGGACAGCCGCCGTGGCCACCGCCGCCGGGCCCGCGTCGTCGCCGGCGCCGGAGGCGTCCCGCAGCCAGCCCACGAAGGCCTCTTCCAGCGTGGCGGCGTTCCGTTTGGCGACCAGGGCCGCGGGCGTGTCGGTGACCAGGACATGCCCGGCATGCATCAGCGAAATGCGGTCGCAGCGCTCGGCCTCGTTCATCAGGTGGGTGGAGATGAAGATGGTGACCTGCTCGCGGCGCGCGAGCTCGATCATGATGCGCCAGAACTCGTCGCGCGCGATCGGGTCGACGCCCGACGTGGGCTCGTCGAGGATCAGCAGGCTGGGCTTGTGGATCATCGCCACCGCCAGCGACAGGCGTTGCCGCCGGCCGAGCGGCAGGGCCGGCGGCAGGGATTCCAGCACGTCGGTGAGCTCGAAGCGGCGCGCGACTTCGTCGACACGACCGGCGATCGTGGCCTCGGGCAGGCGGAACAGGCGGGCATGCAGCTCGAGGTTCTGCCGCACCGTCAGCTCGCCGTAGAGAGAGAAGGATTGCGACATGTAGCCGACGCGGCGACGCGTCTCGAAGTCCTGCGCGTCGACCGGCTGGCCGAACAGGCGCGCCTCGCCATCGCTGGGCGGCAGCAAGCCGGTCAGCATCTTCATGGTGGTGGTCTTGCCGCAGCCGTTCGAGCCCAGGAACCCGAAGATCTCGCCGCGGTCGATGCGGAGGTCGACGTGGTCGACGGCGACGAAATCGCCGAAGCGCATGGTCAGGCCCTCGGCTTCGATCGCCGCTTCGCCGTCGCACGCCGGGTCGCGCGGTGGGATTTCGATGGGCCGGTAGCCGTGCCCGCGCTGGCCGGGCAGCAGGGCGATGAAGGCCGCCTCGAGCGAGGTCGTGCCGGTGCGGGCCAGCAGCTCGGGCGGGCTGCCCATGGCCAGCACGCGGCCGGCGTCCATGGCGATCAGCCAGTCAAAGGCGGCGGCCTCCTCCATGTACGACGTCGCCACGACGACGCTCATGCCCGGCCGGGCGGCGCGGATCCGAGCGATCAGGTCCCAGAACTGGCGGCGCGACAGGGGATCGATGCCGGTCGTCGGCTCGTCGAGGATCAGCAGGTCGGGATCGTGGACGAGCGCGCAGCACAGGCCGAGCTTCTGTTTCATGCCGCCCGACAGCTTGCCGGCGGGGCGGTCGACGAACGGCGCGAGGCCGGTGGCCCGGGTCAGCTCGGCGATGCGCCGTTCGCGCTCGGCACGGGCGTGACCGAACAGGCGGGCGAAGAAATCGATGTTCTCGGCGACCGTTAGCGTGGCGTAGAGGTTGCGGCCAAGCCCCTGCGGCATGTAGGCGATGCGCGTGCAGACCCGCCGTCGGTGACGGCTGCGCGCCATGTCGCCGCCCAGCACGTCGATACGGCCGGTCTGCCGGCGGCGCGCACCGGCGACCAGCGACAGCAAGCTCGACTTGCCGACGCCGTCGGGACCGATCAATCCGACGACGACTCCCGCCGGCAGGTCGAGGTCGACGGCATCCAGTGCAGTGACGGCGCCGTAGCGCAGGCCGACGCCGCGCAGTCGGGCGACGAAGCCGGCTTCCGGCGGGGTGTCCGTCATGGCGGCAGCTTCACCACCAGATTGGCCGGCCACTCGCGCGCGGGATCGGTGCGGACATAGGCGACACCGGGCAGCCCGGTCTTCACCTGGCCGATATGTTTGTCGAGCATGGCCTTGTCGATGTTGGCCTTGATGCGAAACATCAGCTTCAGCCGTTCGCTCGCCGTTTCGACGCTCTTGGGCGTGAACTGGGCGACATCGGCCACGAAGGTGACCCGGGCGGGAATGACGTACTGGGGCGCGGTATCGAGGACGAGATGGACTTCGCTGCCGATGGCGAGCCGGCCGGCAGCCTCGGTCGGCAGGAAGAACGTCATGTAGACGTCGCCCAGATCGACCATGTTCAGCACCTTGCCGCCCGCCCCGAGGACCTCGCCGGGCTGGGCGACTCGGTATTGGATGCGGCCGTCGCGCGGCGCCTTCAGCGCGCTGTCGTCAATGTCGGCCTGGATGCGCTCGATGGTGGCGAGTGCGGCTTCGTGCGCCGCCTGGGCGCCGATCACCTGGGATTCGGCGCTCCCGATCGCGGCTTCAGTAGCTGCGACCTGAGCCTCCGCGGCGCTCGCCGCCGCCTTGGCGCCTTCGTAGCGCGCCCGGTCGTCGTCGAGCACCTGCTGCGGCGTGTTGCCCCTGGGCGCCAGCTCCTCGGAGCGGGCGACGCGCCGGCGCGCCGCGTCGACCTCGGTTCGACGTTGCTGCACCAGGGCCAGGGCCGCCTGCCTTTCGGCCCGCCGCTGCACCACCTGCGAGCGCGCAGTTTCGATGCCGATCCGCGCCTGCTCGAGCGCCGCCTGCGTTTCGCGCAGCTGCGAGCGCAGCACCCTGGTGTCCATGTTGGCCACGACCTGGCCGGCCTTCACGAAGTCTCCCTCGTTGACCAGGATGTCTTCCACCCGGCCCGGCAGCTTGGCCGAGATGTCGATGTCGACGGCCTCGATGCGGCCGTTGCCGCTGGCGAAGCCTGCCGGCAAGGCGGGCGGGCTCAGCCATTGCCATACGAGATAAGCCGCGGCGAGGGCGACCACGGCGACGGCGATTCTCGACAACCAAGCCTGCGACGACGTCATAAACTACTGTGTACGGTGAATCGCGGCCGGGAAATTGACCTGGATCAATGGCCCGGCGTCGGCGGATACCGCACCGCGTCCGGGCGTCTAGCGCACCGCGACGCCGATCAGCGACTCGTGCAACCAGAACACCGCGACATAGGCCACGGTGCCGATCGCGAGCACCGCCACGTCGGCGACCCCGAAGCCGTCGACCGGCGGCGCCCCGGCATCGCCGCGGCGCTTGAGTGCGATGCGATCGTAAACGGCCCAAGCCAGCAGGCCGCCGAACAGAAGCATCGACCCCAGATCGCCGTTGACCAGCAAATGGGAGAGCGCCCATGCCTTGACCGCCACCAGCATGGGGTGACGCAGGACGGCCTTGATCTTGCCGGCCGGCGCGTAGGTGGCGGCGAGCGCCACGAAGGCGAACCACAGAAGGAAGAGGCTGACGGGATGGAAGATCGCGACGGGCGGGTTCCAGACCTGGATGTAGCCGGCGCTGCGGTAGCTCGCGAAGCCCCAGACGATCAGCACCAGGCCGGTGGCCGAGACCACGGAGTAGAGGCCCTTGTAGCCGCCTTCGCCCAGCCGGCCGATCATTGCTGCGCGCGTCTCGCGGAAGGTTGTGAGCGTGTGGATGCCGAGGAAGAGGACGAGACCGAGGACCAAAATAATCATGGTAAAAGTATAGCACAGATACAGCCTGCGACCGATCGTCTGGCCGAGTGCGCGCCAGTCCAGAGTGATTGACATGATTCGGGCGGCTTCGGAAATTCGCGGCAGACGGGCGATCGACGATTGCGTCTGAACCCGACAACGACACGGTATTCTTCATCGGAGGTCCGATCCCATGGCCGGCACAGCTTCGACAAGCAGCGTATACGACACACCGAAGGGCGGGCTTTACGGCGGTCCATTCGACTCGTCCGGTCTCGAGGCCAATGTCCGCGCCGTCCTGATGGACCAGCGGTGGACGACGTCGTACGGCGGTTCGGTCGCCGCCACGAACATCCCCTATGCCTTTCCGACGTCGCGCGCCGACTATCTCGTCGTGCCCGGCTATCCGGACGTGGCTTCAGTCTTTACGTTCACGGAGCTGAACGACTTCCAGAAGGATGCGGTGCGCGCCGCGTTCGGCCTCGTGGCGTCCTATACCAAACTGACCTTCAGCCCGGCTGCCTCCGGCCTTGCCAGCGCCGCGGCGTTTCGCTTCGCCAATGACGCCGATAGCGGGTCCCACTCCAATTTCCCGGCGAATGACGGCGCTTATTCGAAATCGGACAGCCGCAGTGCCGGCGACACGTTCCTCGGCGGCAACGGACAGCTGGAGTCTTCCACGTTTTTCGGAACCGACGGATTCCTGACCATCATACATGAAATGGGGCATGCCTTCGGTCTGAAGCACGGCCACGACCCAGACTACAGCGGCAAACTGGCCGACGACGTCAACGACAATGAATTCTCGGTAATGACCTATGCGAGTTACCTGGGCGCCGACACCAGCACAGTCACGCCAGCTCACGTGGGATCGTCGCCCCAAAGCTACATGATGTTCGATATTGCCGCGCTGCAAGCCTACTACGGCGCCAACTTCGACTCGGTGGGGATCAAAGTCACCTATACTTGGGACAATACAACCGGGCAGGAATACATCAACGGCATCAAGGCGGCCAACGCGGGCGTGACGGCGACCGGCAAGATTTTTTCGACCGTATGGACGCAAGGCGCCACGACGACCTTCGACCTGAGCAATTTCACGGGCGACCAGGTCGACGACATGCAGCCGGGTCAGTGGCTGAATTTTTCGAAAAGTCAGATTGCCGATCTGAACAGCAATGCCGCCCCGGGCACGGCAGCCTACGACAATCTGGCGAAGGGCAATATCTACAATTCTCTGCTCTACAACGGCAACACGAGCTCCGAGATAAGCAACCTCATCGCCGGCAGCGGGAACGACAAGATCACGGGCAATGAGCTGGGCAACGTCATCATCGGCAATGCCGGCAACGACACCATTGACGGCGCGGGTGGGATCAACGCGCTCTATGGTGGTGCCGGCGAGGACACCCTGGTCGGCGGAACCGCGACCGGTGGCACCAACCAGCTATGGGGCGGAGACGACATCGACACCGTCGCCTATTCGCAAGTGACCGCAATTGTGTACGTCGATCTGGGCGCAGCGGCGGGCTATGTCAGCCGCGACGGCACCCTCGTTCTCACCGATGAGATGAATTCGATCGAGAACGCGACGGGGGGATCGGGTGACGACACGCTGATCGGCGACGCCGGCGCCAACTATCTCGATGGCGGTGCTGGAGCGAACGCACTCTATGGTCTCGCCGGCAACGACACGTTCGCCGGCGGGACCGCGACGGGCGGTGTGGACCAGCTGTGGGGCGGAGCCGGCACGAACAGGGTCGACTATTCGGAGGTGACGGCATCCGTCCGCGTCGATCTGGGGGCGGGCGCCGGCTATGTCCTGCACGGGACCGCCTTCGTCCTGGCCGACCAGATGAATTCGATCCAGGAAGCGGTCACCGGCGCTGGCGACGACACGCTGGTCGGCGACGGCGGCGCCAACTACCTCGATGGCCGCGGCGGGACGAACGCCCTCTACGGGCTCGACGGCGACGACACTCTCGTCGGCGCGCTGACGGGCAATGTCCACAACCAGCTCTGGGGCGGAAGCGGCTCGAATACGGTCGACTATTCGGCCCAGGAGACGGGTGTCTATGTCGACCTCGCCAAGCAGCTCGGCAACGTCTGGTACAAGGGCGTTCTCACCCTGACCGATGAGATGAATTCCATTGCGAACGCGATCGGCGGCAAGAGCGGCGACACGCTGATCGGCGATGGCGGCATCAATCGCTTCGAAGGCCTCGCCGGTGCCGACAGCCTCTACGCCAATGGCGGAACTGTCACGTTTGCCTACACGAGCTGGGCCGACAGCAATCTGAAGACCGGTTACGACACGATCGTGGATTTCATCCTCGGAACGGACAAGATCGACCTTTCCGCGTTCAAGACCGACTTCGCACACCTCGAGATCCCGACGGCGGGAACCTCCCACTCGGTCTATATCGAGCAGACCCCAGGCGTGTTCAATCCCGACACCGACGCCGCGATCAGCGTCAACACCACGGTCGCCGGCCCATTGACCGCGTCGGATTTCATATTCTGACCCGGCGTACGGCAGCGATCATGATGAGCACCGTCCATCGGGCGGTCCTTCAGCCGAGGTCCTCGGTCGAGGCCCGGGGCTCGTAGCCGGCATCGCAGCCGAGCACCTTGGTGAAGGTCTCGTCGACCAGGCGGGCGACGTCGGCCGGCTCGTTGCCGGCGGTGCCCACGGTGGCGAAGGCGTTGGCATCCCAGTCGACCAGCTCGAGTTCCATGTCCTCCAGCCCCTCCATCGCGCCGCTCAGCTCCAGCCGGGTGAGCGGTTCTTCGCTGTAGGGATAGGGCGAGATGTTGATCGAGTCGGCCATGACCTGGATCGACACGTCGGTGCCGCCGGCGTTCACCGCCTCGAGGGTGCAGCAGAGCATGCCGCTCTCGTTGGCCACTCCGTAGATGTCGGTGAGGGCCACCACGATCGCTTCCACCTGGCGTTGAGGCATGTCGTCTCCCAATTCCCGTTGGTGCCGAAATTCGGCGCGCCACACGGCGCCGGGGCATCATGGTTTCGGAAGGGCGAGCGGGCAACCGCTGTGACGGACCGGCCGGACGTCGTCAGCCCGAGGTCGGCGCGTCGGCCCGGCCGAACGACTGAACCTTGCCGTCGTCGTAACAGACATAATAGCGGTCGGAGAGGCTCCACGGCGTGCGGCTCCAGAAGTCCTTCAGCACCGTGTAATACGAACACTGGCGGCCGGGGGCATGGGCCACGGCTTCGGGCTCGCCCAGGATGGACTGCACCTGGTCGGCACTCATGCCGGCGCGGACCTGGTCCAGGTTCGAGGCCGTGACACAGCCGGCCAGCAGGCCGGCCGCCGAGAACACCAGGGCAATGCGCTTCATGAGGCGCTCCATGACGGAATTTTACGCCAGGGCCGGCCATGGCGAAAAGAGGCCAAATAGGAGGCCCTGGCTCCCTAACCCAGCCAGAACGCTCCCAGCCCGACGAGCCCGCTCGCCAAGATGGGGAAGGCGGGATTGATCCTGGTCCGCATCAGCAGCGCGAACACGCCGACGGCCAGGGCGATGCTCATCGCGTTGGTCAACGCACCGCGGCCCAGTACGATGGCTCCCGCCAGGACGAGGCCGACGGCCACCGAGCCCAGTCCGCGCTGGATCGAGGTCCGCCACGGCCAGTTGGCGAGGTGGTTCCACAGCCGGCCGATCCCGAAAGTGAGAAGCCCGGTGGGCAGGATGAAGGCAACGAGCACCACCGCCGCGCCGGGCAGCCCCGCCACCTGGGCGCCGATCGAGGCCACCATCATCATGTTGGGGCCGGGGGCCAGCTGGCCGAGGCTGTAGTAGTGCATGAGCTCGGGGAAGGTCACCCAATGGTAGGTGTCGACCGTGAGCTGCTTCAGCTCCGGGAACGCCGCCATGCCGCCACCGACCGTCAGCAGCGAGATGTAGCCGAAGACGGTCGCCAGATCGAGGAGCTGCTTCATGACGCCGGATCCTCGTGCCGGGGATCCTTGGCGTCGTGCGGGGCCTTGCTGCGGGGTCTGTGCCACCAGATGGCGAGTGCACCGACGCCGAGCAGGGCATAGGGCACCGGCACATGAAGGAACGCGACCAGCACCGCCGTCAGCGCCACGAAGACGTAGTCGGCGATTTCGGTCAGCACCTTGGCGCCGAGCTGCACCATGACGACGCTGATGAGGCCGACCGCACCGGCCGCGATCGCATGCAGGAAGGCCTTCGATACCGGGTCGTCGCCGCCGATGCTGTAGGCGAAGGCCGCCGCCGTCATGAGCGAAGCGCCGGGCAGGCACATGCCGAGGGCGGCGACGAGGGCGCCCGGCCAGCCGCGCAGGCGGTCGCCGGCCAGGATCGACATGTTGGTGGCGTTGAGTCCGGGCAGGCTCTGGCTGATCGCCATCAGCTCGACGAAGGTCTCATCGTCGAGCCAGCGGTAGCGGGTGACCAGGCCGGTGCGCAGATAGGCGATGACGCCGCCGCCGAGGCTCGTCGCCCCCATGATGAAGAAAGCCGTGAAGAGCCGCGCGAGCGAGGGCGGCGGGGCCATGGGCAAGGCGACAGCGACGGGCTTGCTCATTCGTGGGCTTGCGGCGGATTGCCCCTCAGGCGGTAGACCGCGCCGGTCTTGGTCGTGGTGAGCGCCAACCAGTCGGCGGCGACCTGCTGCAGCTCGAGGAAGAAGCGCTCGCAGGCCTGCAATGCCTTGTGGTTGATGTCGGCGGGCCCCGCGAAACGAAGCTGATAGGCGAACTCGCCGACGAAGGCATGGTGATCGCCGCGCGAGCGCCACAGACCGAGATTGGCGGTGGCCGCCGTGTGATGGCCGAAATCGAGGACGCAGATGTCCTGCAGCAGCTCCTCGACGATGGTCTGGTTGACCAGCGAGACGTCGTCGGGCCCGTCGCACGAGATCACCGACAGGGCGGGGAATATCTGGGTGAGTTCGGGCAGCGACATGTGCCCAAGCGACGACATCACGATGCGCGCCGCCTGCGGGGCCTGGCTGAGACCGAATTCGACATTGTGCGACAGCAGGCGCCGCATGCCGCCGATCTTCTCCTTGAGCGGCATGACTTCGAGCTTGAACTTGATCTTGTACTTGCCGTCGATGTGCGGCCGCACGTCGATCGCCTGGGCCTTCGCCATGTCGTCGCTGCGGTACTTGAAGACGATTTCGGGGTCGCCGATGGCGAAGCCGTCCTCGTAGGCGATGCGGCGGCGCACGATGAACGAGTTGTTGTAGAGATGGTAGTCGCCGGTATCGAGGAACAGCACCTCGCGGACTTCCGGCCGCAGCTGCGATTTCGGAGTGTGCTGATAGCCTATGCCGGTCGCCTCGGCGGCGCGCCGCACCAGGGCCGCGAATTCCTTGAACACATGGATGGAGGTGAAACGGTCGGGCTTCAGGATCAGTTTGCACTGCAGGTAGCCCAGTTCGTCGCAGCGCCGGCCATCGGCGTAAACGCTCTGGTACTGCTCGCCGAGCCAGGTCTGCAGCGCGGATTCTTTCGTCGTTCCGTTCGTCATGCGCACTCCCCGACGGCAGCGTAACGCGTCGCCATCGTGCTGTCATCCGACCGAATGGCGTTGCCCGCCCGGCGGCGAGCAACGATCATGAGCGCCATGTTTGCCAACCTCGCGCTCGCGACCTTCATGGTCAGCCTCACCGTGTCGATCCACCTCGGCGGCCTGCTCATGCTGCTGTGGATCCTGCGCAACCGAGCCCACCGCATCCGGGCCCACGAGAGCCGCCTTGCCCAGCTCGGCGTGATCCTGTTCGTTGTCCTGGGCCTCGTCGCCATCCACACGGTCGAGATCTGGCTCTACGGGGCGGCCTTCTGGGGGGTCGGCGCGGTGAGCGATTTCGAGTCGGCGCTGTATTTTTCGACCGTGACCTTCACCACCCTCGGTTACGGCGACATCGTGCTGGATGGCAAATGGCGGCTGTTCGGAGCCATCGAGGCAGGCAACGGGCTGATCCTGTTCGGCTGGTCGACGGCGTTCCTGCTCTCGGTCACCAGCCGGCTCCGGATGCTCGAGCACGACTGGCTGGAGCGGCCCGAGGCGCCTTGAGGCGCCCATGAGAAAGTCTAGGTCTGTCCGGCTGGCGTCGCCGGAAGCGATGAGCTACGTCGAAGCCATGCACACCGACGACCGTTTCCTTCCGCCCGGCCTCGCCGCGTCACTGAGCGGCCCCATCGGGACCTTGCCCGAATCGCCGATCTCCGACGTCGCCATGAGCGTGTTCGGCGATCCCGACGTGGTGCCGCTGTGGTTCGGCGAGGGCGACCTCGTGACCCCCGGCTTCGTGCGCGACGCGGCAGCCGCGGCGCTGCAGGCGGGCGAGACCTTCTATACATGGCAGCGCGGCATACCCGACCTGCGCGCCTCGCTCAGCGCCTACACCGAACGCCTTTACGGCATCGAATGCCCGATCGACCGCATCAGCGTCACGACCGGCGGCATGCAGGCGATCCTGCTCAGCTGCCAGATGCTGCTCGATCCCGGCGACAACGTGGTGATCGTCTCGCCGATCTGGCCGAACATCACCTCGGCCACGAAGCTGATGCGCGGCGTGCCGAAGTACGTGGCCCTCGAACGCACCGCCCGGGGCGGCTGGAAGCTCGACCTGCAGCGCGTGTTCGATGCGGTCGACGAGCGCACGCGGGCGATCTTCGTCAATTCGCCGGGCAATCCGACCGGCTGGGTGATGTCGTCGGACGAGCAGCGCACGCTGCTGGAATTCGCCCGCAAGCGCGGCCTCTGGATCATGGCCGACGAGGTCTATGCCCGGCTGATCTACATTAGGCGGCCCGACGGCCGTCAGGTGGCGCCGTCGTTCCTCGAGCATGCCGGCCCCGACGATCCGCTGATCGTGCTCAACAGCTTCTCCAAACCGTGGGCGATGACCGGCTGGCGGCTGGGCTGGCTCACCCACCCGGCGCAACTCGGCGACCAGATCGCCAAGCTCGTCCAGATCAACACCTCGGGTGCGCCGGCGTTCCTGCAGAGGGGCGCGGTCGCGGCGATCGAGAAGGGCGACGACTTCCTGGCACAGATGGTCGAGCGCTGCCGGGCCGGCGGCGAACAGGTTTTCCAGCGCCTGTCGGGCCTGCCCAGGGTCACCATCGCCCGACCGGAAGCTGCGTTCTATGCCTTCTTCTCGGTCGACGGTGTCGACGACACCATGGCTTTCTGCAGGAAGCTGGCGAAGGACTACAAGGTCGGCCTCGCGCCGGGCGAGGCGTTCGGACCGGGGGGCACAGGCAATATCCGCCTCTGCTTCGCCTCCGGCGCAGATCGCCTCAGCAAGGGCCTCGATCGCATCGAAGCGGCGATAAAAGCGTTGTAGTCTGCCGGAAGCGTGCCACTCCAGTGGCGCATTCTTCATAAATGTGTGAGCGCCACTGGAGTGGCACGCTCCCAGCGATGACGTGACGTGTCCAATACCCCCTCCATCAGTGTCCGGCACCTGCGCAAGGTGTACGGGGAGGTCGTCGCAGTCGACGATCTGACCTTCGCGGTGCCGCGCGGTACCGTGCTCGGGCTGCTGGGCGGCAACGGGGCGGGCAAGACCACGAGCATCGCCATGCTGCTGGGGCTTCTGGAGCCGACGGCGGGGCAGATCGAGGTGCTGGGCGTCGACATGCTGAAACGGCGCTATGCGGCGCTGCCGCGGATGAATTTTTCCTCGCCCTATGTCGACCTGCCGCACCGGCTCACGGTGCGGCAGAACCTGCTGTTCTACGGCCGGCTCTACGGGGTGAAGCAGGTCAACCGGCGCATCGAGGAGATCGCCGAGCGTATGCAGATCTCGGAGTTCCTCGGCCGTCCGGCGGGCAAGCTCTCGGCCGGGCAGAAGACGCGGGTCGCACTGGCCAAGGCGCTGATCAACCGGCCCGATGTGCTGCTGCTCGACGAACCTACCGCTTCGCTCGATCCCGACACGGCCGACTGGGTGCGCAGCTACCTCAAGGAATACCAGGGCGAGACCCACGCCACGATCCTGCTCGCCTCGCACAACATGAGCGAGGTCGAGCGCCTGTGCGATGACGTGATCCTGCTGCAGGCCGGCCGCGTGTTCGAACGCGGCAGCCCGCGCGAGCTGATCCAGCGCTTCGGCCGTGAGGACATGGAGGAGGTGTTCCTCGACATGGCGCGCGGCCGCGGCCGCGGGCTCGACGCGCTGAAGAAAGGCGAGGCGGCGCAATGAGCGGTTCGGTCGAACGCATCTACGCCCTGGTGATGCGCCACATATATATCTGGCGCAGCTCGGTGATGCGGCTGGTCGATTCGATCTACTGGCCGGCGGTGCAGATGGTGATGTGGGGCTTCATGACGCAGTACCTGCTGCCGCAGGCCTCGTTCGTGGCCCAGGCGGCGGGCGTGCTGCTGTCGGGCCTGCTGCTGTGGGAAGTGGTGGTGCGCGGCAACCTTTCGCTCAGCATCGCCTTCCTGGAGGAGATGTGGTCGCGCAACCTCGGCCATCTGTTCGTGAGCCCGATCCGCTCCTGGGAGATGGCGACCGGCATCATCATCGCAGCCCTCCTGCGCACGCTGCTGGGTCTGATCCCGGTGTCGCTGATGGCCTGGGCTTTCTTCGGCTACAACATCTATTCGCTCGGCCTGCCGCTGGTGGCCTTCTTCGCCATCCTGCAGATGTTCTCGTGGTCGATCGGGCTCGCCATGTCCGGCATGATCATGCGCGTCGGCCAGAGCGCGGAAAGCTTCGCCTGGGCCGCCGTCTTCATCCTGATGCCGGTGAGCGGCGTCTACTATCCGGTGTCGGTGCTGCCGCACTGGCTGCAGGTGATCTCCTGGGGCCTGCCGCCGGCCTATGTCTTCGAGGGGATGAGGGCGATCCTGGCGGAGAAGACCGTGCACTGGGACATGCTCGCCGTCGCCTTCGGCCTGTCGGTGGTCTATCTCGTGATCGGCTTCCAGATCTTCCAGTGGTTCTTCCGCGCCTCGAGGCGCGCCGGCACGCTGCTGGGACAGGGCGAATGAGCGTCAGCGCGCGTTGAGCACCTGCTGGCAGGCCGGCGGCAGCTTCGGCCGGTAGGGCTTCAGCACAGCCCCGGGTGCCGGCATCTGGACCGGCGGGCGCCTGAACCAGAGGTTGAGCGCCTCGCCGCAGCCGTCGTCGTCCGGATAGGTCGCCTGCGCCTGGCATTGCGGGTTGCCCGGCGGACAGTAGAGGCGGACATGGAAGTGCTCGTCATGGCCGATCCATGGCACCAGCTTGCGCAGCCAGGCGCGGTTGCCGGTGGTGGAGTTGCAGATCCGCTCCTTGATCCATTTGTTCACGAAGATGCGGTCGACTCCGGGCGTCGTCGCCGCCATGCGGAGCAGTGCCAAGTGCTGGTCGGTGAACACAGTGTCATCGATGCCGCCGTCGTCGGTGCGCACCAGCGAGCGCAGCCGCGGGTTCTCGCGATCGGCCGGGGCGCGTCGCGCGCCCGGCTGGCGTTCGAACCAGATGTCGACATCGAGTCCGACCTGATGGCTGGCGTGGCCGAAGCTCATCGGCCCGCCGCGCGGCTGGCCGAGGTCGCCGATGTAGAGGTGGCTCTGGCCGGCGGCGCGCACCTGCTCGGAGAAGCGCTTGATGAAGTCGAGAGTGACCTGATGGCCCCAGGTGCGGTTGCGGCTGAGGCGGATGGCTTCGTAGCCGGGGCCTTCGCTCGGCAGGCCTTGCGCACCCTGGATGCAGCCGGCGGAATAGAAACCGATCACCTGGGTCGGACCGGGCGCCGGCCCCGGCACCTGCCCCCATTCCTGCGCCGAGGCGGCGGAGACCGACAGCATCGCTGCGAGCAGCGGAACCACGAAACGCATCATCTTGTTGCCCGCATACCCGCCCGGTAAGACGTTTCCATGACCGGACGAGTCTACACCACGATCGACCTGTCGCGCGACGGCGCGGTGGCGCACCTCAGGTTGAACCGGCCGGAGCGGCGTAACGCCCTCACGCACGACATGATGCTCGAACTGGAGGATGCCTTTGTCCGGGTGCGCGACGACCCGACGTGCCGCGTGCTGGTGTTGCGCGGCGCCGGTGGGCATTTCTGCGCGGGCGGCGATCTCGACGCCATGGCCGACATGCCGCCGAGACCGGAGGAGGGCGCGCGCGATCCGCTGGTGCCGGCATACCGCCAGTTCGGCGACGCGCTGCTGGCCCTCGATGCCCTGCCGCAGGCGACCATCGCCGTCGTCGAAGGCTCAGCGGTGGGCGGCGGCTTCGGCATGGCCTGCTGCTCGGACGTGGTGATCCTGCACGGCGGCGCGAAGTTCGGCCTGCCCGAGCCCAAGGTGGGGTTCATTCCGTCGCAGGTCATCCCCTTCGTGGTACGCCGGCTGGGTGAGGGCCCGGCGCGCGAGCTGGCCGTCACGGGCCGCGTGATCGATGCTGCGGAGGCCCATCGCCTGGGGATCGGCCGCTACCTGTGCCGCAGCGCGGCGGACATCGAGGCGACCCTCGCGTCGCTGCTCGGCGACATCCTGAAAATGGAACCGCAGGCCCTTGCGACGGCGAAGCGTCTGGTGCTGGCCTGCGCCACGGAGGATGATCGGGCCGTGCTCGACGACGCTGCGGAGAGCCTGGTCGGCCTGTTGCGCCGGCCCCAGGCGGCGGAGGGCATCAAGGCTTTCAAGGCGAAGACGCCGCCCGCCTGGTCGAGGCGCTAGAGGGGCGAAGCGTCGAACGGAGGAGACGTGATGCGCAACTATCGCCACATCGAAGTACGGCCGATCGCCGGAGCATTGGGTGCGGAAGTTCACGGCGTCGATATTTCGCGCGACCTCGAAGACGATGTCGTTGGCGAAATACGGCAGGCCTTCCTCGATCATCTCGTCATCTTCCTGCGCGACCAGAAGGTCACGCCGCATCAGCAGCTCGCCTTCGCGCGCCGCTTCGGCGCCCCGGTCGAGTATCCGCAGCTGAAGGGTCTGCCGGAATTGCCGCTGATCACGCCGGTCGTCAAGCTCGAGCACGAACGTACCAATTTCGGCGGCATCTGGCATTCCGACACGACCTACCTGGCCGAACCGCCGATGGGCAGCTTGTTGCTCGCCCGCGAGATTCCGCCCTACGGCGGCGACACCATGTTCGCCAACCAGTATCTCGCCTACGACGCCCTGTCGGACGGACTGAAGAAGACGCTGGAAGGGCTGGTGGGCGTCAGTTCCTCGGCCAAGGCCGACGTGACCAAGACCCGCGAGGACCGCATGAAGGCGGCCGGTGCCGAACTCAAGGTCCTGAGCGCCGACCATCCAATCGTGCGCACCCATCCCGAGACCGGCCGCAAGGCGCTGTTCACCAGCGACGCGCACACCACGTACATCAAGGGCTGGACGGAGAAGGAGAGCCTGCCGCTGCTCCGCTTCCTGTGGGACCATCAGGTCCGGCCGGAGTTCACCTGCCGCTTCCGCTGGCATGTGGGCTCGCTCGCCTTCTGGGACAACCGCGCGGCGATGCACAATCCGATCAACGATTACCAGGGCCACCGCCGCGTCATGCATCGCATAACGCTCGCGGGCGACAGGCCGGTCTAGATCTCCGATGGTCGACCAGGGGCGTTTCGCGGACTTTGCCCGGATCGGCTCCGACTGGTTCTGGGAAGCCGACCGCGACGACCGCTTCCTCTATTTTTCGGTCAATCGCTCGCGGGATGCCCTGGATCTGACCAACTTCCTCGGCCGCACGCGCCGTGAACTCGCCGCACAGGATCCCGAGAACTCGGCACGCGTGGCGGCGGTGGAAGCGCTCGTCCGCGAGCGACAGCCGTTTCGGGATATGCTCTATTGTTCGAAAGGCGCCGATCCGCCCGTCTGGTGCGCGATCAGCGGGGAGCCGCGGTTCGACGAGGCCGGAGCCTTTGTCGGCTACCGCGGCGTCGGCCGCGACGTTACGGACCTTGTGAAGGCCCGGGAGGCCCTCGAGATCAAGAGCCGGGCTCTCGAGGCCATCCTCGGGGCGATGCCGGATGGCGTGCAGTTGATCGATGCCAGTCGCACGATCCTTGCCATCAACGACCGGCTCTACGACATCCTTGGGCTGCCCAGCCGCGGAAATTCCGCCGATGCCACCTACGAGTCGATGCTCCAGATGGCCAGACGCGGCGAATATGGCCCCGGTGACCCGGAGACGCTGACGCGGCAGCGCATCGAGATGATGTTGAAAAAGGTGGTGGCCGACAGGGACGTCGGATACCAGCGCGAACTCAAGACCGGCCGATGGGTCGAAGTCCGGTTGCGCGCGCTCGACGATGGCAGCTTCCTGTCTCTCTACCGCGACATCACCGACGACAAGCGGCGCGAGGCCGAACTCGAACGACAGTCCCTGCTACTGCAGACGATCTTCGCCCATTTTCCCGGCGGCATTGCTGTGTTCGACAAGGATCTGCGCCTCGCCGCGTGGAACGAACGCTATGCGGAGATCATCGGTGCCGACCCGGCGGCGGTACGGATAGGCGCCACGCCTGTGGACATCCTGGCCTCGCAGGCCAGGCTCGGTGAATTCGGTCCGGTCGAGGACCCCGAGGCCGAGGCGCGCCGCCGCTGGGCGCTCTACCAGGCCGGGAAAATGAGCTTCGCGCGGCGCGAGCGGCCGAACGGGCGCACGTTCGAGATGCGCCGCACGCCGGTTCCCGGCGGCGGCTCGATATCGATCTACATCGACATCACCGAGCAGACGCGCGCGGCACGGGCGTTGGAGGAACTGAACGCCACGCTGGAGGAGCGCATCGCCGAACGCACGGCCGAGTCCAAGAAATCACGCGACACGCTGTTCGATGCGGTGGAAAGCATCGACGACAGCCTCATCATCTACGATCGAGAAGATCGTCTCGTCCTGTTCACCAACCACCTCTACTCACAGTATCCGACCGCCGACAGGATCTTCGTCGTCGGCCGCAAGTTCGACGAGATCCTCCGCGATGCCGTGGAAACCGGCGCGCTGGCGGTGCCGCCGGGCGAGGACAAGGAAAAATTCATCGCCGATCGCGCCGACAGCCATCGGCGCGCCGACGGTGGCGTCATGGTGCGCCATCTGCCGAACGGCACGGTCCTGCACATTTCCGAGCACCGCTCGCAGAGCGGCGGCATTGTCGCGGTCGGCCGCGACGTCACCGAGCAACTCAAGCTGGAACAGCAGCTGCGCGAGGCGCAGCGCATGGAGGCGATCGGTCAGCTCACCGGCGGGCTGGCACACGACCTCAATAACTACCTCGCGGTCATCATGGGCAATCTCGATATGCTGGTCGAACGTCATGACTCCGATCCGGACATGGAGAGGCTGATCGAGGGTGCGCTTGCCGGCGCGCGCCGTGGCGCCGAGCTGACGCGCAGCCTGCTTGCCTTCTCGCGTCGTCAGCCGCTTGATCCCAAGGTGCTCGACATCGGCGGACGCGTCACCGACGTGGCGCGAATGTTGAACCGCACCATCGGCGGAAATATCGCGATCGAGCTCCGTGTCGCGGCGGGTTTGTGGCCGGTCAAGATCGATGGCGCCCAGTTCGACAGCGGCATCGTCAATCTCGCCAACAACGCGCGTGATGCCATGCCGAATGGCGGCACGCTCGCGATCAACGTAAGCAACAGCCCGGCTGGCGCGCTCGACGCGCCCGCCGGCGATCACGTGCTGATCGAAGTCGCCGACACCGGCATCGGCATGGACGCGGCCACTCTCGCCAAGGCATTCGAGCCGTTTTTCTCGACCAAGGGACCCGGGCACGGCAGTGGTCTTGGTCTCAGCATGGTCCACGGCTTCGTTCATCAATCGGGTGGTGTGATCCACCTGGCCAGCACGGTGGGCAAAGGCACGACGGTGCGCCTCTTTCTGCCACGGTCGGCAGCGCACCCGACCAACCCGGCGAGACGAACGGCGATCACCTTTCCTCGCGGGACGGAGAACGTCGTTCTTGTCGATGACAACGACGACGTGCGGGAGACCGTGGCCGAGACCTTGACGTCGCTGGGCTACCGCGTGACGGAAGCGACAAGCGGCGATGCGGCCTTGGGCCTGCTGGAGGAGCGCGCCGATGAATTCGACCTCGTGGTCACGGACATGATCATGCCGGGCAGGGTCGATGGCCTGGCGCTCGGCCGGATCATTCGCGAGCGTTGGCCGAGGCTCGCGGTCGTGCTGACGACGGGCTTTGCCGGCGATACCGACGACGGACGGGACGGCGGAGCGGCAGGATTCGATGTCCTGATCAAACCCTATCGCAAGGAAGAACTGGCGCGCATCCTCAGATCGGCTCTGGCGAAATAGGCCGGTCAGCGCACCGGCGGCGACAGCGTCATCGTGCCGATGGCGGTGCGGGCGGCTTCGGCGCGGGTGCCGGAAATCTCGATGTAGCGTAGCTCCTGCCAGCGATCGACGAAGTTGCGCGCCCATGGCGACAGCATGTTGCCGGACTGGCCCAGGGGAATAGCGAAGCGGCTGTTGTCGAGGTCGGCGAAATCGTAGACGGCGCGGTAGCCGGCGCCGTGCACGGCATCGAATGGCCGCGCCCCGCGATACGACGGCTGGGCTCGATTCAGGGTCTGGCCGCCGCCGTCGGAGGGGAAGCGCACCGAGGCAAGGTCGCGCAGCAGCGGCACGCTGTCGAATAGCGGATGACGGTGGACCGCGAGGTGCTCGCGGCCCCATTGCCACGCCTCGATATTGGTGCCCTGCTGCCGCGTGATGCCGTCGAGCGCCCGATCTAGCGCGAGCGCGATGGCGTCGTCGCAGGTTTCGGTGACGCGCGTACCGCCGTCGTCGCACCAGCCGGGCTGCTCGCGCAGGATGCGCGTCATCAGGGGCACGTTGGGCGCGGCGAGGGAGTCGAAGAGGGCGTCGCCCAGCTCGTCCGCGAGCAGGCCGCGCTGCAACTCAGTAAGCCAGGCCGTGTAGATCAGCGGCTCCGGCCGGCTGGCCAGCATGAAGTGGTTCCACTGCCTCATCAGTGCATGCGCCTTGGCGGCGCGCGGGTTGCGCGGCGCGGATTTCAGCAGCAGTGGCACCATGTCGACGGCGTCGAGCGACAGATTGTCGGCCTGGATGACGATCATGCCGTAGACCGGGTGGCGCTCGACTTCGTGCAGAAGCTGGTTGGCGCGGCGCTGGCGATAGGGCTCGGCCCAGTCGCGGCTGATCAAATAACGATAGTTGTCCGGCACCACCCGGGCATTGGCGTTGACCAGGATACCGCCGGCCGGGTTGTAGGCGCGGGGCAGGGCGTCGAACGGCACGAAACCCGCCCAGTCGTATTCCCCCGTCCAGCCGGGCACCGGCATCGAGCCGTCGCCCTTGCGCCGGATCGGCACGCGCGCCGGCGAGATCAGTCCGGTGTTCCCGGCGGTGTCGGCGTAGACGATATTCTGCATCGGCGAGATGATCTTGCGCGCCGCCGTCAGGAATTCGTCCCAGTTCTGCGCCAGGCCGAGGCGGGCAAAGCCCTCGCCCGAGGTATCGGCGCCGTCGAGCGCCGTCGCCTGCAGCGCCAGCACATGGCCAGCGGGCGTGAGGACGGCCGGAGTCGACTCGTCGGGGCGGGGGATGAAGTCGTCGATCACCACGCCATGCCGGGTCTGGCGTACCCGGAGCGACACCGGATCGCCCCACAGCACGTTGATCGTTTCCTCGCGCACGGCGAACGGCCGCGCGCCGTCGGGCGTGATGTAGCGGCCGGGATCGGTCGGATCGACGCGCTCGATGAAAAGGTCCTGGCTGTCGAGGTTGGTGGTGGCGAAGCCCCACCCGATCGTGCCGTTGTGGCCGAGCACGATGGCTGGCGAGCCGGGCGAGGTGGCGCCGCGGATGTCGAATCCCGGCCCGACCAGCCGCGCAAGGTACCAGATGCCGGGGAAGCTGAGTGCCAGATGCGGATCGTTGGCGAGCAGGGGCTTGCCCGACACCGCGTGCGCGCTCGACAGCACCCATTCGTTCGATGCTTCGCGCTTGCGCGTCGCCAGATTGTCGGTAGCGCGATAAAGCCGGTCGAGGTCGATGCCCTGCGTCGCGGCGCGCACCAGCGGCAGGGTGGCGTCGCCGTTGTCGCCCGACGGCTCGATCAGGAACTTCACGCCGTCGTCGCCGATCTTTTGCGCGAGCCTGAGGCGCAGCAGCTCGGCGCGCCAGTTGCCGTCGAGGCCGAGCGCCATCAACTTGCCCCACACCAGCGAATCGGCGGGCCGCCATGGCTCGGGCCGGTAGCGGCCGCCCGACAGCAGCTTGATGAGGGTGAGTTCGAGGCCGTATTGCTGGTCGTCGTCCTTCATCCAGGCATTGACGCCGGCGGCATAGGACTCAAGCAGGGTACGCGTGCCGGGCGACAGCGCGCTCACGCTCTCGCTCGCCTGCCGGTAGAGGCCAAGTCCGCGCAGGGTGCGGTCGGTGTCGATCAGGCCACGGCCGACCACCGACGGAGGGATGATTTCTGAGAGACGCCCCTGACCCAGCCGGCGCATCAGCTCCATCTGCCAGAAGCGATCCTGGGCATGGACGTAGCCGAGGCCGAAGGCGGCGTCGTCGATCGAGCCGGCGATGATGTGCGGTACCGCGTTCTTGTCACGCAGGATCTCGACGGGGGCCTTGAGCCCGGCGACCTCGAGATGGCCATTGTAGGACGGCAGCGCGCCGTGCACCTGGAAATAGGCGCCGGTGAGGAAGACCAGGATCGCCAGACCCGTGCCGGCCACGAATTTCGCGAGGCTGACGCCGAGGCGAACCAGGATCGTGGCGGGGAGGGGCCGCACGGCCTAACCGCCGAGATAGGACAGGATGGCCTGGCGGTCGGCGTCGAGATCGGGTGCCGGCGCCCGCGTCGGCGGATCGGCGAAGGCCGACATCTTGAGCGGATTACCGGCAAGCTTCAGCGTGCCGCCGCTGCCGTCGGGGACCTCGACCACCATGTTGCGCGCCGCCACCTGCGGATGCGCCAGCGCCTGGGCGATGTTGTTGATCGGTCCGCAGGGCACGCCGGCCTTGGACACGACCGCGATCCAGTGCGCCGTCGTGTCGGCTTTCAACACTGCTTCGATCTCGCGTTCCAGCTTGCCGTGGTGCTTCTGGCGCAGCGCGTTGGTCTTGTAGTCGGGATTGGCCGCCATGTCGGCACGGCCGAGCGCTTCGCAGGTCTTGATGAAGAGTCCGTCGTTGCCGGCGGCGATGATGATCGAGCCGTCGGAGGTGGCGAATGCCTGGAAGGGCGTGATGGTGGGGTGGCGCGCGCCGAGCGGACCGGGAATCTCGCCCTCGACCGTATAGCGCATGATGGCGTTCTCGAGCAGCGCCAGCTGGCAATCGAACATGCCGATGTCGACCTTGGTGGATTCTCCGGTCTTGAGCCGGTGGACCAGTGCGGCGTTGACGGCGACCGCGGTGTAGAGGCCGGCGCCGATATCGCCGATCGACATGCCGACCCGCGACGGCGGCTGCCCCTCGTTGCCGGTGATGCTCATCATGCCGCCCATGCCCTGCATGACCATGTCGTAGGCCGGGTCTTTCGAATTGGGGCCGGTGTGACCGAAGCCGGAGGCGGCGGCGTAGATCAGCTTTGGGTACTTCGCATGCAGCGTCTCCCAGCCGTAGCCCAGCTTCTCCATCGTGCCGGGGCGGAAATTCTCGACCAGCACGTCGGCTTTCTCGAGCAGCTTCTCGAATATCTTCTTGTCGGCGTCGCTCTTGAGATCGAGGGCGATGCTCTCCTTGCCGCGGTTGACCGAGGCGAAATAGGTCGATTTGCCCTTGATGAAGGGTCCGTAGGCACGGGCATCGTCGCCGCCCTTGGGTGGCTCGACCTTGATCACCCGGGCGCCCATCTCGGCCATCAGCAGGGTGCAGTAGGGTCCGGCGAGGATGCGGGAGAGATCGACGACGACGATGCCCGACAGCGGGCCCTTGAAAGCATTCTGGGTCATGTGCGGTTCTTAGCCAGTGGGCCGCGGCGAATCCAGCCGGTCGTGACGACCATTCATCGCACCGGCAAATTGAAGACACTGCGCAGGAATGTGGCGACATCGCGTTCGGCGCGGGCGAGCGCAGCCGGGTCCCCGCCCATCGTCGCGCCGCGCTGCATGCAGGAACGGAAATAGGCGGAGATGGCCGTCGGGTCACGCATCCGGTCGCCGGTATCGAGCCGGCGCACGGTGCCGCTATCGACCTCCACTTCCGCGCTGCAGCCGCGGGCGCTTTGCAGAGCGGACAGGAAGCGCGGCGGATCGGGGATGTCGAAATCGTGATGCGCGCCTTCGTAGGTGACGACTTGGACCGGAGCGCCCTTGGCGCCGAACCAGGCCGCATAGTCGCGACAGGCGGCGGCGGGGGTGTAGTCGTCAGCGCCGCCGAGCAGCATGAGGATCGGCGCATTGCCGACTTGCCCGGCGCGGTAGGGAATGCTGCAGGAGGGGTAGAGCGCGACGTGGGCAGCGAAGCGGAGATCGCCGTCGACAACGCCGCGCCGCAGTGGTTCCAGCGCGCTGTAAAGGGCGACCTGGCCGCCGCGCGAGAATCCCATCACGCCGATGCGCGCCGGATCGATGCGCTGGTGGGTGGCGAGCAACCGGAGTGCGGCGAGGGCGTCGGCCAGGTTGGCCATCGTGGAGAGCCGGCTCTGGTCGCGCGCCGTCGTCTTCAGGCCTCTGGGGGTGAAGCTGTCGACCACGAAGGTTGCGATGCCGAGCGCGTTCAGGCGCGCCGCCCAGGCATCCTCGCGGCCCGGCAGGACGCCGCCGCTGCCGTGGGCGATCACCATGGCGGGTATCCTGCCGTCTGCAGCCGGCGGCAGGCCGAGCGTGCCGGTGACGGTCGTTGCCGTGGTCGGGTAGCTCCTGAGGACGAGTTCGGTCGGTCCGCTGGGTGTCACCGACGAAAACTCGATACGCCCCGTGCGGCCGTCGGCAAGCGAAGCAACCGGGTCGGCGAGCGTCGGGAATGGTAGCATCAGGAGAAGCACCGCAATGGCGGAAGACGCGGCAGCTTTCATGGTGGACTCCTAGCCAGCGGGCCGTCGCGAATCCAGCCAGACATTGGCGGCGGCGGCCCCGATGACGATGGCGCCGCCCAGCAACGTGAGGTCGCCGGGCCGCTCGCCCTCGAACGCCCAGACCCAGATCGGCCCCAGCACCAGTTCCAGGAGGCCGAGAAGGGCGGCGCGGCCAGCGGGAATGCGCTTGAGGGCGGCCATGTAGAGCAGCAGGCCGCCGGCGAGCTGGCCGGGGCTGAGCGCCAGCAGCCAGGGCACCTGCGGCCAGGTGACGGTCTCGGGATGGGAGAAAGGAAGCGCCACCAGGCCCGAGATCAGGCCGGCCAGCCAGATCGCCGGCGCCATGCCGATGTCGCGGCGGTGACGCACCACGACGTAGTTACCGCTCATGCAGAGCACGACGATACCCGCCACCGCCATGCCGGCGAGGGCGCCCGCCTGCAGCGAGCCCGCGACCGACAGCGCGAGACCTGCCACGGCGGCGGCCATCGCCAGGATCGTATGCCGATGCAGCGGCTCGCCCAGGAACAGGCGTGCCGCCAGTGCCGTGATGAACGGGGTGGCGCCGAACATGATCAGCACATTGGCGACCGGCGCCAGGCCGAGAGCGAGAATGAACGCCACGAAGCTGCCGGAAAGCAGCAGCGCGCTCAGCAGCAGGGCGGGCCCCGCATTGCGTACGTCGATCCAGATACGGCGGTACTGCCAGAGCAGCAGGGGCAACAGCGTGACCACGAGGAATGCCGAGCGCCAGAACGAGACGTCCCAGGCGGGCAGGTCGATGCGCCGGACGATGACGCCGGCGGTGCTGAAAACCGCGGCGGCGGCGACCGCGTACAAGACGCCGAGCGCCGTGGCGCCAGGGGAGGGTGAGGGCGTTGCCATCTTGGTGCCGGCCGTGAATAAGGAGTCGCCGTGCAGACGTCCATTGCTTCCCTCGACTTGCCGCCATTCCGGCCGCGCTTTCCCTGGTGGGGCGGCGATCTGCAAACCGTGGCCAACCGCCTGCGCGGCGCGACTGCGGATTTCGTGTTCCGTGGTGGCGAAAGGCTCCGGTTTCCGTTGGCCGACGGCACCGGCGACACGCTGCTCGCGACGTTGCATCGGCCGGCGACGCCGAGGGCCGGCACGCCGCTCGTGCTGCTGATCCATGGCCTGACCGGCAGTGAGGACAGCAGGTACATCCTCAGCCAGGCGCGCCGGCTGCTCGATCGCGGCCGTCGCGTGTTGCGCCTCAACCTGCGCGGTGCGGGTCCGTCACGGGCCCTGTGCGGCGGACAATACTACGCCGGCCGCAGCCAGGACTTCCGGGCGCTGCTGGCGCTCCTGCCGACCGACCTCACGCGCGACGGGCTGATGGCCGTGGGCTACTCCCTGGGCGGCGCAATGCTGCTGAAATACCTCGGCGAGGAGGGGGTGTCGTCGCCGCTCGCCGCCGCCGCCACGGTGTGCGCACCGCTCGACCTGTCGATCACCTGCGGTCGCATGATGCGGCGGCGCAACGGCTTCTATCATCGCTACATCCTCAACCAGATGAAGCGCGAGGCGACCGCCGAGGGTGCCTCGCTATCGGCCGCCGAACGTGCGGCGATCCTGGGCTCGAGATCGATCTGGGACTACGACGAGGTTTTCATCGCGCCACGTCACGGCTTCGCTGGCGCCGAGGACTACTACGAGCGCTGCAAACCGGTGCGCTTCATGGCGAGCATCCGCGTGCCGACGCTGGTGTTGGGTGCCGGGGACGATCCCTGGATACCGGCCGCGGTCCATCGTGGCTACGATTGGGCAGCGAACAAGGCGCTGGTGCCGCTGCTGCCGAGTTCGGGCGGTCATGTCGGCTTCCACGGCACCGGCGGCGACCAGCCGTGGAGCGACGGGGTGATCGCGAGGTTTTTCGACCATGGGTGATCTAGAACCGATGACACTGATCCTGAGCGTCGCCTGTTCGCTGGTCGCTCTCATCCTGGCGTGGCGGGCCTACCGCAGCGCGTCGGCCGAGCAGGAGAGGCGCGAACGGGAAGACCAGGAACGCCGCCGCCGCTAGCCGCGTGTCAGCAGCGCCAACAACGCCTTGGCGGCCGGGCTGAGATAGCCGGAGCGGCGGTGGATGGCGGTGATCGGGATGGTGGTCCGCATGGCGGGGATGTCCAGTGCTACCAGGGCGCCCTGGCGCAGCTCGTCGCGCACGCTGCTCTCCGGCACCAGTGCCAGGCCGAAGCCGGCCTGGGCCAGACGTTTCTGCGCGGTCAGGCTGTCGATCAGGGTGACATCGGCGGTATCCAGCCCGGCGCGGATCAGCTGGCGCGCCAGGACGTGGCCGGAGGAATCGCGCTCGTCGGGCACGGGCGGAAAGCCGATCCAGCGTTCACCTTCCAGCGTGCGCGTCTGGCGGACGCGGCGTCCGGCGAGGCGATGGCCGGGGGCTGCGACCACCAGCATCGCCTCGCCGCCGGCGTCCTGCGCGACGAGTTCCGGCCGGCCGCTGGCGAAATAGCGCAAACCCAGCGTGGCCTCGCCGCGCCGAACCAGGTCGGTCACCTCGGCGCTGGAGGCGGTACGAAGTTCGAGCCTCACGTCCTTGGAGCGCCGCGCGAACCGGCGAAGCACGTCGACGATATGAGTGTCTGCAAGCGTGCCCACCAGAGCCAGCGAGATCGCTCCGCGCATGCCGGTCCGAAGGCCTACCACCGCCTCGCGCCCATCCTTGAGCGCCGCAAGTGCCGCTTCGGCGTGAGGCAGGAAGGCGCGGCCCGCTTCGGTCAGCCGGGCGCGACCGCGGATGCGCTCGAACATCGGCGCGCCGAGTTCGTCTTCGAGGAGGGCGAGGCGGCGGCTGATGGCCGGCTGCGATCGGTGCAGTCGGCGTCCCGCCTGGGTGAAGTCGCCGAGGTCGGCAATGGCGACGAAGGTCTGGATCTCATCGATGTTCATGGATCAGGAATCCAAATGCCAAGCGCATATACTATGCATTTTACTATTGATAGCGCGGCACCGATGGTCGGGCGACCGGATTTCATCCAAAGGGGAGGAACACGATGCGTAGCCAGGCGGAGAAAGCGGCGGCCTTCCGCGCCCTGCACGAGCGGCCCGGCGCCTTCATCATCCCCAATCCCTGGGATGTCGGCACGGCGAGGCTGCTGGGCGCGCTTGGCTTCGAGGCGCTGGCCACTACCAGCCTTGGTCTCGCAAACATGCTGGGCCGCGCCGACAGCGCCGTGAGCCTGGCGGAGGTGATCGCCAATTGCCGGGCGATCGCCGAGGCGACGGACCTGCCGGTCAACGTCGACCTGGAGAATTGCTTCGCCCATGCCCCGGCGGCTGCCGCCGGGGCAATTGGCCTTGCCGCCGAGGCCGGCGCGGTCGGCGGCTCGATCGAGGATTTCACCGGCGATCCCGCGACTCCGATCTACGAGTTCGATCTGGCGGTGGCGCGCGTACGTGCCGCGGCCGAGCGTGCTCATTCCTTGCCGGTGCCGTTCCTGCTCACCGCACGGGCCGAGAACCTGCTGCATGGGCGCAACGACATGGCCGACACCATCCGCCGACTGCAGGCCTACGAAGCGGTGGGGGCGGACGTTCTTTATGCGCCGGGTCTGCGCGACCTGGACGAAGTGCGCCATGTGACGGCCGCCCTGAAGCGGCCGTTCAACGTCGTCACCGGCTGGCTCGACCCGGCCATCACGGCGGCGCAGCTGGCTGCTGCCGGCGCCAAGCGGATAAGCGTCGGCGGGGCGCTCTCCCGTCTTGCCCTGGCCGCCTTCGTCAATGCCGGGCGCGCCATGAAAGACGACGGCTCGTTCGCCTGGATGCGGGACATGATGCCCTTTGCAGAGGTGCGGCGGATGCTGGGAGCAGGGCAGCACGCTGAGGCATTTTGACGTTGTCTAAATAATTCTGGCAACGGCAAAATTACGCAAGAACGATCGGCTCCTCGGGCGGCCCGTCACGCAGAAGGGCCTTGAGCCTGATGCCGAGGTCGAGCGGTTCGAAGCGTTCGATGGACGCCGCGATCTCGTCGGCCGTCCACCAGCGGTGGCCTCGGGTCCAGCTCCGCTCCTTTTCGTCGAGGCCTGACGTATCGACCTCCGTCCGATCGGTGCGGGCGAGAAAGAAGCGCTCGCGATGCATGACGTCGGTGCCTCGCCAGCTCATGCGGCGCTCGCGCGTCCAGACCCAGTTCGGTTCGCCGATCACGGGCAGCTTGGTCTCCTCACCGGCCTCGCGGACGGCAGCCTCGGCGAAATCCTCGCCGGGATCGACCATGCCGCCGATCATCACCCAGAAAGGGTCGAAGAACGGGTTCGCCGGATCGAACACCTTCGGATCGTGGACGTTGAACAGGAACAGGCGATCCTGCGGATCCAGCAGGATCAGCCGTGCCGATGGCCGCTCCTTCATATCGATTTGAGCAATCGCGCCGCGTCGACGGCGCCGTAGGTCAGGATGCCATCGCAGCCGGCGCGCTTGAAGCCGGTCAGAGTCTCGATCAGCACCTTGCTCCAGTCGAGCCAGCCGCGATCGGCGGCGCCCTTCAGCATCGCGTATTCGCCGCTCACCTGGTAGGCGTAGGTCGGCACGCCGAAGGCGTCCTTCACGCGGCGCACGACGTCGAGATAAGGCAGGCCCGGCTTTACCATGACCATGTCGGCGCCTTCCTCGATGTCGAAGCCCACCTCGCGCAGCGCCTCGTCGGAGTTGGCGTAGTCCATCTGGTAGGTCTTCTTGTCGCCCTTCAGCGCGCCGGAACTGCCGATGGCGTCGCGGAACGGATTGTAGAAGGCAGAGGCGTATTTGGCGGCGTACGACATGATCTGCTCATGCTGGTAGCCCTTGGCATCCAGCGCCTGGCGGATCGCGCCGATGCGGCCGTCCATCATGTCCGACGGCGCCTGGATGTCGGCGCCGGCTTCGGTCTGCACGATGGCCTGCTTGACCAGGGCCTCGACCGATTCGTCGTTCAGGATCCGGCCGTCGCGCACGATGCCGTCATGGCCGTCGCTGTTGAAGGGATCGAGCGCCACATCCGTCATGATGCCGATGTCGGGCACCGCCTTCTTCACGGCCGCGGTGGCACGGCAGACGAGATTGCCGGGGTTGTAGGCCTCGCGCGCGTCGGGCGTCTTCGACTTGGGGTCGGTCTCGGGGAAGATCGCGATGGCGGGGATGCCGAGATCGCGCGCTTCCTTGGCCGCTTCGACGAAGAGATCGACCGAGAGCCGGTCGACGCCCGGCATCGACTCGACCGGCGTACGGGTTTTCTGGCCCTCCTGCACGAACACCGGCCAGATCAGGTCGTCGACCGAGAGCCTGTTCTCGGCGATCAGGCGGCGTGACCAGTCCTCGCGGCGGTTGCGGCGCAGACGTGTCGTGGGATAGCGGCCGAGGGTCGTGAAGCGCTTGGGCATGAGCCGCCTTATCGCGCGAACCGGGAAAGGCCGCAATGCGGCCTGTTTGCCCGGTTTGTCTGGCGCTGCTTTGTTTGACTGGGTGCCGCCCGCCGATATGATCCCGCGCGCATGGACTTTAATCTCACCGAGGACCAGCAGGCATTCCGTGACACGGCGCGGCAATTCGCGACCGAGCGGATGCTGCCCCATGCCGCGCGCTGGGACGCCGAGAAGATCTTTCCGGCGGAAACCTTGCGCGAGGCGGCAGCCCTCGGCTTTGGCGGAATCTACGTCCGCGACGATGTCGGCGGCAGCGGCCTCAGCCGCTTCGATGCGGCGTTGATCATGGAGGAGCTGGCGTCGGCCTGCCCGAGCACGGCGGCCTACATCTCCATCCACAATATGGCCGCCTGGATGATCGACGGCTTCGGCGACGACGACCAGCGCCGGCGGTTCCTCCCCAGGCTCTGCTCGATGGAGCATTTCGCGAGCTATTGCCTTACGGAGCCTGGCGCCGGATCGGATGCGGCGGCGCTCGCCACGCGCGCCGAACTCAGCGGCGATCACTATATCCTGAACGGCACCAAGGCTTTCATCTCGGGCGGCGGCCGCAGCGACATCTATGTCGTCATGTTGCGCACCGGCGGATCGGGGGCGGGCGGCGTGTCGACGCTCGTCGTCGAGGCCGGCACGCCTGGCCTGTCGTTCGGCAAGCAGGAGAACAAGCTCGGCTGGAACAGCCAGCCGACCGCGGCGGTGATCTTCGAGAACTGCAAGGTGCCGGTCGCCAACCGCCTCGGCCCCGAGGGCCACGGCTTCAAGATCGCGATGATGGGCCTCGACGGCGGGCGGATCAACATCGGCGCCTGCTCGGTGGGCGGCGCGCGTGCCTGTCTGGAAACGTCGTCGCGCTATGTGGTCGAGCGCAAGCAGTTCGGCAAGCCGTTGGCCGACTTCCAGGCGACGCAGTTCAAGCTGGCCGACATGGCGACCGAACTCGATGCAGCGCGGCTGATGATCTGGCGCGCGGCCTCGCTGCTCGATGCCAAGTCGCCGGAGGCGACGCAGGCTGCGGCGATGGCCAAGCGCTTCTCGACCGACGTGGGTTTCCGCATCGTCAACGAGGCGCTGCAACTGCATGGCGGATACGGCTACTTGAAGGACTTTCCCATCGAGCGTTATTTGCGCGACCTGCGCGTGCACCAGATCCTCGAGGGCACCAACGAGATCATGCGCGTGATCATCTCGCGTCGCCTTTTGATGGGGTAAGTCGCAATAATGTCCGAAACTGAAATCCTGTTCGAAGTCAAAGACGGCCTGGGTCTGATGACCCTGAACCGGCCCAAGGCGCTGAATGCCCTGACGCACGGCATGATCCTGGAAATGGAAAAGGTCATGCCGAAGTGGGAGAAGGACCCCGCCATCAAGGCCGTGGTGCTGCGCGGCGCCGGCGATCGCGCCTTCTGTGCCGGCGGCGACGTGACCGGCCTCTATCGCGAGATGCGTGACAATCCGGCAGGAACTCTGCGGCGCGACTTCTTTCGCGACGAGTACATCGTCAACCGCCGCATCTACCGTTTCGCCAAGCCGTGGATCTCGCTGATCGACGGCATCGACATGGGCGGTGGCGTCGGCCTGTCGGTCCACGGCTCGCATTCGGTGGCGAGCGAGAAGTTCCTGTTCGCCATGCCCGAAACCACCATCGGGCTCTTTCCCGACGTCGGCGGTGGCTATTTTCTGTCGCGCCTGCCGGGCGCGCTGGGCACTTTCCTGGCGCTGACCAGCCACCGCCTGAAGGCAGCCGACGCGTTGTGGGCCGGTATCGTCGACGCCTACGTCCCGAGTGCCGCCATGGGCGATCTGCAGGCGGCGTTGGGTACGGCCGATCTCTCGGGCCCCGACGCCAGCCGCAAGGTCGATGCGGTGATCGCCCGTTTCGCGGGCGATGCCGGCATGCCGACGCTGCCGGCGATGATGCACGACATCGACCGCTGCTTCTCCGCCGAGTCGCTGCAGGAGATCGAGGACAAGCTGCGCAAGTATCCGGGCGAATGGGCGCAGAAGCAGCTTGCCGCACTGATGAAGCTCTCGCCGCTGTCGATGGCGATCACGCTGGAGCAGCTCAAGCGCTGCGCCAACCGCTCGTTCGAGGATTCGATGACCATCGAATACCGCATGTCGCAACGTGGCATGCAGAAGGGCCACGATTTCTATGAAGGCGTGCGCGCCCTGCTGATCGACAAGGATCAGAGGCCCAAGTGGAACCCGCCGACCATCGGCGGCGTCACGCGCGAGCTCGTCGAGGAACATTTCAAGCCGGTGTCGAACGATCTGTACTTCGACTGATCCGGAACCAGCAGGAGGAAGCCATGGCGAAAATCGCCTTCATCGGTCTTGGCAACATGGGCGGCCCGATGGCCGCCAACCTGGCGAAAGCGCAGCACCACGTGACCGCCTTCGACCTGTCGGATGCCGCGGTGAAGGCCGCGGTCGAGAAAGGTGCGCACAAGGCGGCCTCGGCGGCCGAGGCGGTGAAAGGGGCGGAGATCGTCGTCACCATGCTGCCGGCCGGCAAGCACGTGCGAGAAGTCTACGAGAAAGACGTGTTGCCCAACATCGCCGAAGGCACGCTGCTGATCGATTGCTCGACCATCGACGTCGATAGCGCCCGCCATGTGGCGGCGCTGGCGCAGAAGGCAGGCCTCGACATGGTCGACGCGCCTGTGTCGGGCGGCGTCGGCGGCGCGACGGCAGGGACGCTCACCTTCATGGTGGGGGGCGGCGATGCGGCATTCGCCAAGGCTCGGCCGATCCTGGAAAAAATGGGCAAGAACATCGTCCACGCCGGCGCCAGCGGCAACGGCCAGGCGGCCAAGATCTGCAACAACATGATCCTTGGCATCTCGATGATCGCCGTCAGCGAAGGCTTCATGCTGGCCAAGCGGCTGGGGCTCGACGCGCAGAAGCTGTTCGACGTCGCCTCGACCTCGTCGGGCCAGTGCTGGTCGCTCACCAACTATTGCCCGGTGCCGGGCCCGGTGCCGACCTCACCCGCCAATCGCGACTATCAGGCGGGGTTCACCGCGGCCATGATGCTGAAGGACCTGATGTTGGCCCAGCAGGCAGCAAACGCCGCCGGCGCCAGCACGCCGCTTGGTGCCGAGGCAGCGCAGCTCTTCAACCTCTTCGTCAACAGCGGCCACGCGGCCAAGGATTTCTCCGGCATCGTCCGGATGCTTGACGGAAAGTGAGATCCGCATGATCACGCTCTACGATCTGGTCGCTCAAGGAGACCAAAGGCCCAGCCCATTCTGCTGGCGCGTCAAGTTCTCGCTCGAGCACAAGGGCCTGAAATGGACGACGGTGCCCGTGGGATTCACCGAGAAGGGCAAGATCGCCTTTGCCGAGTCCCAGCTCGTACCCGTCATCAAGGACGGCGAGAAGGCCCTGAAGGACAGCTGGACGATCGCCACCTATCTTGACCGGGCTTATCCCGACAAGCCCCTGTTCAAGAGCGAGATGGCGCTCTCTTATGCACGGTTCGTGAGCGGCTGGGTGGATACCGCGGTGCAGCCGGCGATGTTTCCCATCGTGGTGGCCGACCTCTACAGCATCGTCCGCCCGGTCGATCAGCCCTACTTCAAGGAGTCGCGCGGCAGGCGGCTCGGCACCACGGATTTCGAGAGTTTTCAGACCAGGGCGCGCGAGAAGGGAGTCACCTCCTTCCGCGGCGTGCTCGAGCCCGCCCGCCGCACGCTGAGGGAGCAGCCATTCCTCGCCGGCAATCATCCAGCGTACCCGGACTACGCACTGGCCGGCGCCTTTCTGTGGGCGGCTATCGCCAGCCCGCTGGTCCTGCTCGAGGCCGACGACCCGGTCCACGCCTGGCGTGAGCGCATGCTCGACCTCTACGGCGGCATGGGCCGCAAGGCCAAAGCGGCGTAGAAGTCGCAAGAACCAGGAGGGGGACAACCGTGCCGAACACCGACGCCAAGCCCTTCGACCCGGCCGAGCACCGCTTCGGGCCGACGCATTGGTTCGAGGACCTGAAGGTCGGGCAGAAGTTCTATATCAACTCGCGAACCCAGACCGAGGCGATGTTCGCCGCCTTCCAGCTGGCGAGCGGCGACAACCACCCGATCCACTACGACCGGGAGTACTGCAAGGCGCGGGGCCATCGCGATCTCCTGGCACACGGCCTGCAGGTGGCGGTCCAGGGCGCGGCGGGGGGAGGGATCTTCCCGCATTTCATCGGCGATTCGCTGGTCGGCTTCCTCGAGCAATCGGCCCGATTCCTGAAGCCGGTCTATTGCGGCGATACGCTCTATCCAATGCTGGAAGTGGTCGAGCTCAGGCCTGGCCGCACCACCGGCGTTGCCATCCTGAAACTCACCATCCACAACCAGAAGGGCGAGCTGGTGAGCGACGGCGAGCACAAGTACCTTATCAAGAAGCGGCCGCAATAGAATGGGAGCGAAATCATGATCGGCGTCATCGCGAAACTGACCATCAAGCCCGGCACCAACGCCGATTTCGAGGCGACGATGAAGGCGCTGCAGGCCAAGGTGCAGGCCGATGAGCCGGGCAACAAGCTCTACGCCCTGCACAAGACCGCCGACGTCAACGTGTACGTCATGTTGGAACGCTACGACGACCAGGCGGCGCTGGAGGCACATCGTGCGGCGCCGCATTTCAGGGAACTCGGGCGCAAGCTCGGCGACTATCTCGCCGGGCGGCCCGACGTCCAGGTCATGCAGGAAGTCTGACGTCCGCGACGGGCAGCGGAACGGATCGGTGAACGAAATGATGGACGGATTCTTTCACCGCCACACCAAACCCGGAACCGCCCCCGGCACGCTGGCGGGACGCGCGCCGGTGCCCGACGAGGCGCTCGACTTCACGCTGGTCGAGTACACGGCAGACGACGTTCAGGTCGTGCACGGCGTCGAGGTCGACGAGTGCCGCTTCCATCTCGGCACGCCCGGCCACACCTGGATCGATGTTGCAGGCCGCCCAAGCTCGGAAATGCTGCGCGACCTCGGCATGGCCTTCAACCTGCATCCGCTGGCGATGGAAGACGTCTTTCACGCCCACCAGCGGAGCAAGCTCGATCTCTATGAAGGGCAGGGCTTCATCGTTCTCAGCGATCCTGCCTACGAGGATGGCGAACTGCAGTCGCGCCAGGTCAGCATCTTCTTCGGTGAAAACTATGTGATCTCTTTCCACGATCACAAGACGGACATCTTCAAGGCGGTGCGCGACCGACTGCAGACGGCAGGCTCGCGGCTGCGCACCTTCGGCGTGGACTATCTCGTCTATGCGCTGATCGATCTCGTCGTCGATCGCAAGTTCCCGGTGATCGAGGCGCTGTCCGGCCATCTCGAGGAACTCGAGGACGAGGCGCTTGGCCATCCGACCGAGGAGACGCTCAACCACATACACCGGGCGCGGCGTGCGCTGGTGGCGTTCCATCGCATCGAATGGGCCGAGCGTGAGACGGTGCTGGCGGTGATGCGGCCGGAAGTGCCGTTCATCATGCCGGAGACGCGCACCTACCTGCGCGACTGCTTCGACCATGCCGTGGCGGTGCTCGACCTGGTCGAGAGCTACCGGGAAATGACCAATGGCCTGATGGAAGTCTATCTCATGCACTCGTCCAACCGGATGGCCGAGGTCATGAAGACGATGGCCATCATCACGGTATTCTTCATGCCGCTGTCGTTTCTCGCCGGCATATACGGCATGAACTTCGACCGCGAAGCCGGCAACATGCCCGAACTCGGCTGGTCGTTCGGCTACGAATGGTTTTGGACGCTCGTCGTGATCATCGTCGGAGGCCTCTTCCTCTGGCTGAAGCGCAAACGCTGGATCTGAGGTTCACATCGTGACCGCCGCCTACAGGATCTTCGGTTCGGAACTGTCGCCCTATTCGGTGAAAGTCCGATCCTTCTTCCGCTACAAGAGCCTGCCGCACGAATGGATCCCGCGCTCGCCGGCAGTGCAGGCCGAGTTCCAGAAGTACGCCAAGTTGCCGCTGGTGCCGCTCGTGGTGACGCCGGAGGGTGAGGGAGTGCAGGATTCCACGCCGATCCTGGAGCGCTTCGAGGCGGCCGCGCCGGAGCCTGCCATCGTTCCCGCCGACCCTGCACTCGCCTTCCTATCGGCCCTGCTCGAGGAGTACGGCGATGAGTGGGGCAACAAGTGGATGTTCCATTACCGCTGGCGCTATCAACCCGACATCTGGTCGACGGCGGAGCGCATCGCGGTGCAGATGATGGGCGCGCAGGGAACACTGGCCGTTGCGCAGGCTCGTGCCGCCGTCGCCGAGCGCATGACCGGCCGGCTGGGCTTCATCGGCTCCAATGAGAAGACGCAGCCGTTGATCGAATCCTCATTCAAGCGTGCGCTCGCCCTGCTCGACGCTCACCTTGCGTCGCGGCCATACCTGCTGGGCGGGCGGCCGGCGCTGGCTGATTTCGGCCTGTGGGGCCAGCTCTACGAGGCCGCGACCGACCCGACACCCGGGGCGATCATGCGGGCGTCGGCCGCCAACGTGATGGTCTGGATCCAGAGAATGGTCTCACCCAAGGCGGAAGGCGGGTTCGAGGCCTGGCCGGCGTTGGCACCCACGCTGATGCCCTTGCTCAAAGAGGAGGTCGGCACGCTCTTCCTGCTCTGGTCTGTCGCCAATGCTGCGGCGATTGCAGCCAACGACAAGACGTTCGGCGTGCCGCTCGGCGGCACGGTGTGGTCGCAGGAGCCGCAAAAATACCACGCACGCTCGCTGGCCGAGATCAGGCGCAAGCACAAGGCGGCCAAGGATGCGCCCGGCCTCGAGGCGATCCTGAGCGACAGCGGCTGCTTGGGCCCGCTAACGCAGGCTTGAGACGATCAGGCTCGTTCCCGACAACCCCAGAAGAACCAGGACGATGCGGCGGAACTGCGCGTCGTTGACGCGGCCGTAGAGGGCCAATCCGATGCGTGCCCCGATCAGGGTGGTCGGCAGGCAGATGGCTGCCCAGATCAGGAATGTTCGGTCGAGAAAGCCTGCGACCGCTGCCGAGACGAGGGCGAGCAACAGGACGCTCATGTTGAAGGGCTGGTTGACGCCGCGCTGCTCGTTCTTGCCGAAGCCGCGTAGCTGCGCCCAGACCGCGGGCGCCGGCCCGCTGAGGCTCGCCATGCCGCCCATCACGCCGCCCGCGAACCCGACCGCGGCGTCGGCCAGGCGGCCGCCACCGGTTACGATGGGCGGGCGACGCACGAAGGCCATCCAGCTGCTGTAGAGGACCAGCAGGATTCCGACGCCGATCTTCAGCGGGCTCGGCCGCACATGCTCCAGCAGCATCGTGCCGATCGGCACGCCGACGCCCCCGGCGGCGAGCATCGGCCACAGGCGTGACCAACGCACTCCCTTCCAGATCGTGGGCAGCGACTGGACGTGCCCGGCGACGCCGCAGAGCGCGGTAAGGGGGGCGGCTGTCAACGGCGACATGGCCTGCAGCCAGAAGCCCAGCGCCACCAGTGCGTAACCGGTGCCGCTCAACCCGTTGACGAAGCCCGCAGCCAGCGCCCCGGCGACAACGATCGCGATGTCGCCGGTGGGTGGCAGGTCCACCCGGTTACGCCCCGGCGGAGAAGGCCTGGATACCGGTCATGGCGCGGCCGAGGATCAGCGCGTGCACGTCGTGAGTGCCCTCGTAGGTGTTCACGGCCTCGAGGTTCATGACGTGTCGGATCACGTGATATTCGTCCGACACGCCGTTGCCGCCGTGCATGTCGCGGGCGACGCGGGCGATGTCGAGTGCCTTGCCGCAGTTGTTGCGCTTGATGAGGGAGATCATCTCCGGCTGGGCGTGGCCCGCGTCCTTGAGGCGGCCGACGCGCAGGCAGGCCTGCAGGCCGAGCGCGATCTCGGTCTGCATGTCGGCCAGCTTCTTCTGGATCAGCTGGTTGGCGGCCAGCGGCCGTCCGAACTGCTTGCGGTCGAGCGTGTAGTTGCGTGCCTGCTTCCAGCAGAACTCGGCGGCGCCCATGGCGCCCCAGGCGATGCCGTAGCGGGCGTTGTTGAGGCAGCCGAACGGACCGCCGAGGCCGGCGACGTTGGGCAGCATGTTTTCCGTGGGCACCATCACCTCATCCAGCATGATGCCGCCGGTGACCGAGGCGCGCAGGCTGAACTTGCCCTCGATCTTGGGCGTCTCGATGCCCTTCCAGCCGCGTTCGAGGATGAAGCCGCGGATCGCGCCGCCGTCGAGCTTGGCCCAGATCACCAGCACGTCGGCGATCGGCGAGTTGGTGATCCACATCTTGGAGCCCGAGAGCTTGTAGCCGCCGGGCACCGTCACGGCGCGGGTCTTCATGCCGCCGGGGTCGGAGCCGTGGTCGGGCTCCGTCAAGCCAAAGCAGCCGACCCACTCGCCGGTCGCGAGCTTGGGCAGGTACTTCATGCGCTGCTCTTCGGTGCCGTAGGCGTAGATCGGATGCATGACCAGCGAGGACTGCACGCTCATCGCCGAGCGGTAGCCGGAATCGACGCGCTCGACCTCGCGGGCGACCAGGCCGTAGGTCGTGTAGTTGGCGCCGGCGCAGCCGTACTTCTCGGGCAGGGTCGAACCGAGCAGGCCAAGCGCGCCCATCTCGTTCATGATCTCGCGGTGGAACTTCTCGTGCCGGTTGGCTTCCAGCACGCGCGTCATCAGCTTGTCCTGGCAGTAGTCGCGCGCGGCGTCGCGGATCGCGCTCTCCTCCTCGGTGAGCTGATCGTCGAGGAAAAACGGGTCCTCCCAATCGAATGGCTTGGCGTCGGCGCTTATGCCCTTGGCGGCGCTCTTGATCGGTGTTGCAGCGGTGGCCATGTCTTCTCCTCGAAGTGTCCGTGGCGTCTTATCAGGGACCGTCCCGCAGGCCAACCTTTGCGGCAAGGCGCCCTGGCAGTACAAATCCGCAATGATCGTTCGAGACCCCCGGCCGGCCGATCTTTCGGCCGTGACCACGCTGCTGGGGCAACTCGGCTATGAGATGGACGAAGGGGAGGTTCGGAACCGCCTCGACCACCTTGCGAAGGCGCCAGACCACAGCGTCAGGGTGGCCGATGTCGACGGCAGGGTTGTCGGCCTGTTGCACGTGTTCGAGCGGCCGGCACTGGAGAAGCCCCGCGAGGCCGTGGTTCAGTCCCTTGTGGTACACGCGGACCGACGTGGCGCGGCGTCGGTGCCGCGCTCATGCGGGAAGCCGAGGCGTGGGCGCGTGGGCGCGGCCTGGTGGCGATTGCTTTGTATACGCGCATCGACCGGGACGCCGCGCGCGCCTTCTACGAGCGCATTGGCTACGGCATTTCGGCCACGTCGCACCTCATGCGGCGCGAGTTGTAGGCGCGCTACTGGGCGGCGGCGCCGGCTGTCCGCCCGGTCAGGGTGCGGAAAATCTCCAGGTTGAGTCGGCCAAAGGCCTCGGAGGCGCGTAGTTCCACGGTCCGGGGCCTGGGCAGGTCGATGCGGAGATCTGCCGCAATGCGGCCGGGCCGGGGCGACATCACCACGACGCGGTCGGACAGGAACACCGCCTCGGCGATCGAATGGGTGACGAAGAGCACCGTCTTTCGCGCCTCGCGGGCGAGATCGTGTTCGCCCCAGATGCGCAGCAACTCGAGCGCCATGTCGTCACGGGTCATGGCGTCCAACGCACCGAATGGCTCGTCCATCAACAGCAGCGGCGGGTCGAGCAGTAGGGCGCGGCAGAGCGAGGCCCGCTGCTGCATGCCGCCGGAAAGTTCGCGCGGCAGCTTGTCGGCGAAGCCGCCCAGCCCGGTCATGTCGAGCAGTTCCAGCGCCCGGCCGCGCAAGGCACCGGCATCCTTGCCCGCCAACTCGGCCGGCAGAAGCACGTTCTCCAGGATGGAACGCCACTTCAGCAGGATCGGCGCCTGGAAAACCATGCCGATGTCAGGGATCGGATTCGACACCTCGCGCCCGGCGACGGAGATCGCGCCAACCGTGGCAGGCCGCAGCCCGGCCACGATGCGCAGCAGGGTGGACTTGCCGCAGCCGCTCGGGCCTACCAGCGAGACGAACTCGCCAGCGCTCACCGACAGGGATATCCCGGCGAGCGCCTCCACGGGGCCGCTCGCCGCCTGATAAGTCATGCCGACCTTGTCGAGGTCGATCAGCCTGTTGGTCACGCTTGATACGCGGATGCCGGTGGTCAGTTCTTGGGCATCTGCACCAGGGTGTAGAAATCCTTCGAGTAGATGTCCTTGCAGTCGACCTTCTTGGGCAGGCCCATGTAGGTGTTCACCAGCTCGACCGAGTCGCACATCTTCTTGTCGTCGATCCAGCCGATGCCATTCTTGGCGTAGCGGTCGGTCTTCATCAGGCCGAGACCCAGCAGCATGTTCGGCGTCATCAACTCGACGTCGACCTCGGGCACGCGCTTCTTGAAGATTTCCATCGCCGCTTTCGGGTCGGCCATGACGTCGCGCCAGCCCATGTAGGATGCCTCAAGGAAGGCCTTTAGTACCTGCGGCCGCTCCTTCATCGTCTTGGCGCTGGCGATGATCGACATCGAGTACATGTCGAAACCGAAGTCGGCCCACTGCATCATCACGACGTTACCCTTGCCGGCGGCCTTCTCGTAGAGCGGCAGGCCGGTCGAGTAGTCGCCGACGCCATCCATGCGCTTTTCGGCGACGGCGGCGATCTTGGCGGCGGGCTCGATATTGACCCAGGTGACCTTGGACACGTCGATGCCGTTCAGCTTGGCAAAGGCCGGAAAGATCTGGCGCTGGCTGTCGCCCGGAGGGGCGCCCAGCGTCTTGCCCTCGAGGTCCTTGGGCTTGGTTAGCGGCTTGCTCTTGAGACTGAAGATGTTGAGCGGCGTCTTGTCGAACACCATGCCGACCACCTTGACGGTGGTGCCGCGTGCGGCGGAGGCGATGACCACGGCGGCGTCGGCGAGGCCAGCGTCGGCGCGCCCGGTGTCGACCTTGGCGATCGAATCGCCCGAACCCTTGGAGTTCTCGAGGGTTACGTCGAGGCCCTTGGCCTTGTAGTAGCCCTTGTCGAGCGCCACCCAGTAGGCGGCGTGATCACCGACGGCGAACCAGTTCAGTGCAAAGGTGAACTTTTCCTGAGCAGCGGCCGGCGTCGCGGCCACGGCGAAGGCGGCTGCAAGTACGATGGACGTTCTACGGAACATGACGATCCTCCCTGTTGGGTGCGTTCGGTTCAGTCGACGCCTTCGGCCCACGGCGCCCAGAGGTGCGCGGCGAGCACGACGGCGCCATAGAGCGCGAGGCCGACGGCCGAAATCCAGATCAGGGACGCGAACGCCACCGAGGTGTTCATGCTGCTCTGGGTGGTGACGATGACGTAACCCAGCCCCCTCTGCGAGGCGACGAACTCGCCAACGATGGCTCCGACGACGGCGGCGGTCGCGGTGATCTTGAGTGCGCTCAGGATGTAAGGCAGCGCGTTCGGGATACGGATCTTGACGAATATCTTCCATTTCGGCGCGCTGAAGACGCGGCCGAGGTCGAGCATGTCGGCTTCGACCTGGCTGAGGCCGACCGCGGTATTGATGACCACGGGGAAGAAGCCGATCAGCGCGCCCATCAGCATATTGGGAAAGATGCCATAGCCCATCCAGATCAGGAACAACGGCGCGATCGCGACCTTGGGCAGAGTGTTGACGAAAACCAGGAAAGGCACGAGCGCGTTGGCGAGCAGCGGCGACCAGGCAATGGCGACGCCCAGGGCTACGCCCACGCCGGCGGCAAGCAGGAAGGCGCCGATGATCTCGAGTGTCGTCGCCCAGATGTGCTGGCTCCACGATGTATCGCCGTACCAGAGCGCATTCCACACCGACAACGGCGCCGGCAGGAGGTACTCGCGAATGCCGCCAAAGCTCACGGCGGCCTGCCAGCTGGCCAGCAGAAAGGCGAACAGCACGAGCGTCGGCCAGTATTGGCGGCTGAGGTGGGAGAATTTCGTCATGCGCGCCGAGCGATGAATCTGTTCATCGCTTTCATCCCGCTGATACTATGCGTGCGCATTTGTTCAGACTGGCGAACGCGCATTTGCCCGTCAAGGCGAGGATCATCGGTGAAGTTATCCCTGTGCAACGAAGTGATCCGCGAACTCCCCTTCGAGCAGCAATGCGTGCTGGCGGCTGGCCTCGGCTATGGCGGCCTCGAGGTAGCGCCGTTCACCCTGGGTGACGACGCATGGCGCATGCCGGCGTCACGGCGGGCGGAGATCCGCCGTGCCTGTGCCGAGGCCGGAATAGCGGTAAGTGGGCTGCATTGGCTGCTGGCGGCACCGGCTGGGCTCTCCATCACCACCTCGGATCGCGTGGTCTGGCAAAAGAGCGTCGATGTGTTGCGGGGATCCGTCGAACTCTGTGCCGATCTCGGCGGCGACTACCTCGTGCACGGCTCGCCGGCGCAGCGTCGCATCGCGCAAGCGGGCGACGGGCAAAGGGCTGAGGACGCATGGCGCATTGCCGCCGCCGAAGCCGGTCAGGCCGGAGTCACCTATTGTCTGGAGCCGCTTGGCCGGCCGGACTGCAACTTCGTCAATACGCTCGCCGAGGCTGCCGAGATCGTGAACCGCAACGGCAACCCGGCGCTGCGTCTCATGGTCGACACCCTGGCGGCGAGCCTGGAAGAAAAGGAACCGGTCGCCGATGCCGTTCACCGCTGGATGCCGACCGGCCTGATGGCCCACGTGCAGTTCAATGACCGCAGCAGGCGCGGGCCGGGGCAAGGAGGCGACAGGTTTGCGCCGATTGTCCGGGCGCTCAGCGAGACGGGCTATACCGGCTGGGTGGCCATGGAGCCCTTCCTCTACGAACCCGACGGTCCGACCTGCGCTGCGCGCATGATCGGATACGTCGCAGGGCTGCTGGAGCAAGGCCCGTGAAGGTGAGGCTGGACCAGGTCGACCGCTTCGAGCGTGACGTCCGCCTGCGGCTGCCGTTCCGCTTCGGTGTCATCACGGTGACCGAGAGCATTCACGCGATCATCCGAGTGCGCATCGCACTTGAAGATGGCCGGACCAGCGAGGGCGTGGCGGCCGAAGCGCTGGGTGCCAAGTGGTTCGAGAAGAGTCCCGCATTCACCGATGCACAGAACCTCGACCAGCTCCGGCAATCGCTGGATATCGCCATCAACCACTACAAGGCACACGGCTTCGACACGCCGTTCGGCCTGTTCGCCGGCACCTACCGGATGCAGCAGTCACGTGGCGCGAAACTCGGCCTCAATCCGCTGGTCGCCTCCTACGGCCCGGCACTGCTCGATCGCGCGATCCTTGATGCGCTGGGCAAGGCGACGGGCCAGTGCTTCGCCGAGATGATTTCGACCAACGTGCCGGGCATCGAGGCGACGGACCTCGCGCCCGACATCAAGGATGCCCACCTGCAACTCTTCCTTGCCAGCCTGAAGCCGGGCGCGACCATCGAACTCCGCCACACCGTCGGCTTGGTCGATCCATTGACCGTGGCCGACCGGTCAGCCTCGGAGCGGGTCAACGACGGGCTGCCGGAAACGCTGGAGGAGGTCGTCTCCTACTATCGCGGCCGCTACTACAAGCTGAAGGTGGGTGGCGATATCAGAGCCGATCTCGACCGGCTGTCGCGCATCGCGTCTGTGCTCGATGCCGGTGCCGGCGACTATCGCGTGACCTTGGACGGCAACGAGCAATACGACGATGTCGATGGGATCGTCGAACTGTGGCGCAAGGTCGAGGAGACGCCGGCGCTGGCATGCATGGTCAGGGCGACGCTGTTCATCGAGCAGCCGATCAAGCGCGCCGCGGCGCTCAGCCGGCCGGTGACCGAACTCGCCGAATGCCGGCCCGTGATCATCGACGAGTCGGACGGCGAGCTGTCGTCCTTCCCGACGGCGCTGACGCTCGGTTACTCCGGTGTATCAAGCAAAAACTGCAAGGGCTTCTACAAGTCGATCCTGAATGCCTCGCGCGTGGCGGCTCTGAATGAACAGGCCGCCAGTGCTCGCTACTTCATGTCGGCCGAGGATCTGACGACTGGCCCGGGCACCAGCGTCCAACAAGATCTCGCGTTGGTCTCGCTGCTGGGCCTCACGCATGCCGAGCGCAACGCCCATCATTTCATCGACGGCATGTCGGGCGTGCCCGAGGGCGAACAGAACGCCTTCGTGGCGGCACATCCCGCACTCTACGAAAAGCTGCCGGGCAAACCGGCGCGGCTGCGCGCCAAGGGCGGCAAGCTGGCGTTGGGCTCTCTCGGCTGCCCGGGTTTCGCCGTCGGAGTTGATCTCGACTTCAAGTCGATGCGGCCGATGCCGGCGGCGCCGAAGGAACGATTGAAGGAATCGACATGAGCAAGCTGCCCGATCGCTTCGAATCAATCGAAGCGCTGGAAGACTTCATGACCGTGCCATCCGACGCGCTGGTGGCCGATCTCGCCAAGACCCCGGGTGATGTCATGGTGCTGGGGGTCGGAGGCAAGATGGGGCCGACGCTCGCTCGCATGGCCAAGCGAGCCGCGCCAGAAAAGAAAGTGATCGGCGTTGCCCGCTTCAGTGAAAAGAGTGTGCGCGAGGGGTTGACGCGCACCGGCATCGAAACGATTGTGGCGGACCTGCTTGATCGCGCTGCCCTGGAGAAACTGCCGAAGGCGGCCAATGTCGTGTTCATGGCCGGCCGCAAGTTCGGCGCCGCGGGCAACCTGCCTCTCACCTGGGCCATGAACGTGCACGTGCCGGCGATGGTGGCGGAGGTCTTCAAGGCGTCGCGGATCGTGGCCTTTTCGACGGGGTGTGTTTACCCGTTCGTCCCGGTGGAAAGCGGTGGCGCGACCGAGGACGTGCCGCCGATCCCGCCGCCTGGCGACTACGCCGCCTCGTGCGCGGGCCGGGAGCGGATGTTCGAGTATTTTTCTGCCCAGCACGGTACGCCGGGCCGGCTATTTCGGCTGAACTATGCCATCGACATGCGCTACGGCGTTCTGCACGACATCGGCCGCAAGGTGCGCGACGGCGAAGCCATCGATCTGACAATGGGTCACGCCAACGTCATTTGGCAGGGCGATGCCAACGCGGTGGCACTGCGCTGTCTTGCCCACGTCACGACACCGACGACGCCGATCAACGTCACCGGTCCGGAGACGTTCGAGGTGGCGAAGGTCGCCGCCGAGTTCGGCAAGCTGTTGGGCAAGACGCCCAGACTGACGGGCAAACCGGCGCCGACCGGCTGGATCAACAACGCCGCACGCATGGTCAAGGAATTCGGGCCGCCCAGGGTACCCTTGCCGAAGATGATCGAATGGACAGCCGACTGGCTGGCCCGCGACATGACGACCCTCAACAAGCCCACGCACTACGAGGTGCGCGATGGCCAATACTGAGGGGGCCGGCTCGGAGGCACTTGCGTTCTCGCCGATCGACGCCGAACAGGCAGAAGAGGTGTGGCCTCTGTCGATCGAGGCGGGCTGGAACCAGAATGTCGCCGACTGGCGGTTCATGCTGTCGGCCGGTCGTGGCTTCGGCTGCACTGGCGCTGACGGCAGATGGCAAGCGAGTTCGCTGGTCCTGCCGCTCGGCCAGAGGCTCGCGTGGATCAGCATGGTACTGGTGACCAAGGATCGCCGGCGCGGCGGCGTCGGCACAGGTCTCCTGAAGCGCTGCATCGAGGAAGTACGCGCCGCCGGCGCGGTCGCCGGGCTCGATGCCACGGAGGAGGGGCGGCCGATCTACCTGCCGCTGGGGTTTCACGACCTCTACAGGATCTCGCGCTGGCATCTTGGCCGCGTGCCGCAAGCGCAGTTGCCGCCGCCGGACATCACTCTCAGGCCGCTGGCGCTCGCCGACTTGCCACGGCTTGCGACCTATGACCGGCCGTTGAGCGGCATGGAGCGGCCGACAATCCTTGCACACCTCGCGATGCGGCAGCGTGGTCTCGCGGCGGTCGCCGAGACGCCGTCGGGGAAGGTCGCCGGATTCGTCCTGGGCCGAGAAGGCCGGATCGCGACATCGCTGGGACCGGTGGTGGCCGACAATGAAACCATTGCATTGGCGCTGATTGCTCACGCAATGGCTTCGGCGTCGCCTCCTTTCATCATCGACGTGCCGGTTGCCCATCGTGTCATCAGCGCTCGGCTGGAGACAGCGGGCGCAGTCTCACCGCGCGGATATGTGCGGATGACCCTGGGCGAGGCCAAGGGACTAGACGATCCCAGCCACGTCTTCGCGCTCGCAGGGCCGGAATTGGGCTAGCATGACGACCATGACCACGGAAATGGCTTTGCATTGGCGCGACCTGCCGGCGCCGGTCCTGTCCCTGCTGCGCGAAGGCGCGGTGATCCCCGCCCATCCTCTGGCGCTCGCTCCCGACCGCAAGTTCGACAAGGCGTCCCAACGGGCGATCGGACGCTATTATGTCGATGCGGGCTCCGGCGGCCTCGCCGTCGGCGTCCACTCGACCCAGTTCGCCATCCGCGAGGTCGGGCTCTACCGGCCCGTCCTGGAGCTCGCGATCGAAACCGCGCGCGAATGGACCGATAGGCCGCTGGTGATGATCGCCGGTGCCGTCGGCAAGACGGCGCAGGCGGTCGAAGAAGCCCGCACGGCGCGGGCGCTGGGCTATCACGCGGTGTTGCTGTCGCTCGCCGCGCTGAAAGGGGCCAGCGAGGACGAGCTGATCGAGCATTGCACGGCGGTGTCGCGGGAAATGCCGCTGATCGGCTTCTATCTGCAAACGGCGGTGGGCGGCATCAACCTGTCGCGCGGTTTTTGGGCACGGTTCGCGGCGATAGACAATGTCGTGGCCATCAAGGTCGCGCCCTTCAACCGCTACCGTACGCTCGATGTCGCCTTTGGCATCGCCCAGGCCCATGCCGAGGAGCGCATCACGCTCTATACCGGCAACGACGATCACATCGTGGCCGATCTCGTGACACCGCTGGTCGTCCGTACCGGCAATCGCGAGGTGACGCTGCGCTTCCGCGGCGGTCTGCTGGGGCACTGGAGCGTGTGGACGCGCGGCGCGGTCAAGCTCCTGGAGAGGCTCAGGCTCTCGGTGTCGTCAGGCGCAGTGACGCCCGAGGTTCTGGCGCTCGATTCTTTCGTGACCGATTGCAACAGCGTGGTGTTCGACGTCGACCACGATTTCGCCGGCTGCATCCCGGGCTGCCACGAGATTCTGCGCCGTCAGGGACTGATGACCTCCATCGAATGCCTCGATCCGCACGAGAAGCTGAGCCCCGGCCAAAGCGAGGGCATCGACCGGCTTTACGCGACCTATCCCGAACTGCACGACGACGCCTTCGTCGCCGCCAATCTCGCGCGCTGGCGGAGCTAGGCGGTGGACGATCTCTTTGCGACCCACGATGCTCTGGCCGTCGGCGGGCTGGTCAAGGCACGCAAGATAGGCGTCCGCGAACTGGTCGATGACGCGATCAGGCGCCTGCGCGAACTAAACACGTCGCTGAACGCCATCACCGACTTCTATGACGGCGCGCTGCTTGAAAATTCCATCGCGGCCGTGGGCGAGGGGCCCTTCCTGGGCGTGCCCTTCGTCGTGAAGCAACTGATGGCCGATTGCGCCGCAACGCCGACGACGCTGGGGTCGAGGTTCTTCGCCGAACAGCCAATCGCCGCCGCCGACAGCGCCGCCGTGGCGTGCATGCGCCGCGCCGGGCTTGTGATCGTCGGGCGAAGCAACACCAGCGAATTCGGCCTGGCGCCCACGACCGAACCTGCCTTTGGCGGCGCGACGGTGAATCCCTGGCGCAAGGATCTTTCGCCGGGCGGCTCGTCGGGCGGCTCGGCCGCAGTCGTCGCCGCACGCGGCCTGCCGATGGCGCACGCGACCGACGGCGGCGGGTCGATCCGCATTCCGGCGTCGCTGTGCGGCCTGTTCGGCCTCAAGCCGTCGCGTGGGCGGGTGAGCCTGGCGCCGATCGGCGAGACCCTGGCCGGGGCGGGCGCGCAGCTTTGCGTGTCGATCTCCGTGCGCGACAGCGCGGCGCTGCTTGACGCCCTGTCGGGCGGCGAGCCAGGCGATCCGTATCGCGCACCGCCGGCAGGCGGCTCGTTCCTCGACGCCACGCGGCGCGACCCGGGCCGGCTGCGCGTCGCCTTCATACGCAAACCGGTCGGCGGCGCGCCTCTCGATCCAGTGCTGGTTGGTGCGGTCGAGCGTACGGCCAGGCTGCTGACCGAGCTTGGCCACCACGTCGAGGAAGCGTCTCCGGACTACGACGCCGTGGCCGCCGGGACCGCCTTCGGGACGGTGATGTGCGCCAATACCTACACGAACATACAGATCCGCGCCGGCGGTCGCGTACCGGGGGCGCACGACCTCGAGCCCGTGACGCGGCACTATGCGGAACGCGGCCGTGGCGTCAGCGCCAACGACTATATCCGCGCGGTCCAGACGTTTCACCGGACGGGCCGTGCGCTCGGGGCCTTCCTCGAAAAGTTCGATGTGCTGCTGTCACCCACGATCGCGCGCACGAGCCTGCCGCTCGGCACGGTCCGAATGGACGGTTCACTGGAAGACTACGAGGAAGGCCTCGCGCCCATGGTGGCATTTACGGCTGTGTGCAACGTCGCGGGCGTGCCGGCGATGTCTGTGCCGCTGGAGTGGACGGCCGACGGCCTTCCCATCGGTCTGCAATTCGTTGGCCGCTTTGGCGCTGAAGAAATGCTACTCTCGCTTGCGGCACAGCTTGAGCAGGTCAGGTCCTGGCACGAGCGGCGGCCGGCTTTGTAGACCTTCGCTGGGGGGGGAGGCAATGCGTACCGCCATAACGGGATTCGTTGCGGGTTTTGTCAGTGTGCTGGTGTTTCACCAGCTGGGCTTCTACATCGCCAACGAACTCGGTTTGCTGAAGGCGCCGCTCTACAGCCTGCGCTCCGTGCCGCCCCTTGGTGTGCCGGCGATTCTCTCGTCGGCGTTCTGGGGAGGGCTGTGGGGTGTCGCGGGCGCCTACTTGGTGCCCCGCCTGTCTCCGGCCATCGAAGGGCCTATGGGCTGGATGCTGTTTGCCGGCGTGGTCGTGACGCTCGTCAACTGGTTCGTCGTGCTGCCAATCAAGGGCGCGCCAATCGGCGGCGGGTTTCGCATGCCGGGAGTCGTGGTCGTCCCGTTGGTGTACGCCTTCTGGGGCTTCGGCATGTGGGTGATTGCCGGGCTGACGCGCCGTGCGTTGCGGTGGCAGTGAACCGACGGGGAACGTTCGCATGATGATCGTCGACGCGCAGGTTCACATCTGGGCCGCCAGCACGCCGGAGCGTCCATGGCCGGCGCGCGCCGAGCCTCACCGTGCGCCGCTGGGCAAGGACGAGCTGTTGGCCGAGATGGACATGGCCGGCGTCGCCCGCGTGATCCTGGTGCCGCCATCCTGGGAAGGCGACCGCAACGATCTCGCCCTGGAAGCCGCCGCGGCCCATCCCGATCGCTTCGCCGTCATGGGGCGTTTCGATCCCGATGCGCCGGGCGCCCGCGGGCAGGTCGCCGGCTGGATGAAGCAATCAGGCATGCTCGGCATGCGCTTCACGTTTCACACGGACATCCTGCGCCAGCCGCTGATCGACGGGCGCTTCGACTGGGTGTGGGGCGAGATGGAAAAGGCCGGCATTCCGGCGATGGTGCTGTTCCACCACGAGTACATGCATCTCGCCGACAAGGTCGCCGAGCGCTACCCCGGCTTGCGCCTGGTGCTCGACCATCTCGGCCTCAAGAGTGGCAAAAGCGTGACGGAAGCCTCGAACTTCGCCACGATCGACAGCGTCCTGGCGCTGGCCAAACGGTCGAATGTGGCGGCCAAGGTCTCCGCCATGCCGTGCTACACTGACGACAAGACCTATCCTTTCCGTTCGGTACATCCCCACATCCGTCGCGTCTTCGATGCCTTCGGGCCCAAGCGCACCTTCTGGGGCACCGATTGGTCGCGGCTGCCCTGCAGCTATCGCCAGGGCGTGACCATGTTCACCGAGGAAATGCCCTGGCTGAAAGGCGCGGATCTGGATGGGGTGATGGGCCGCGGCGTCTGCGAATGGCTCGGCTGGAAGACCTGAGCCGCTCCATCAGCGCACGCCCGAGGTGACGAAAGCCGACACGATCTGGCGCTGGGCGAGCAGATAGAGCGCCACCACGGGAACGGCCGCGAGCAGGGCGGTTGCCATCAATGGTCCCCATTCCCCGCCTTGCTCGCCCGTCGTCGCGAACAGCTTGAGCCCGATCGACAGCGTCTTGTGCTCGGCCGCATCCAGGATCAGGTGTGGCCAGAGATAGAGGTTCCACGCTCCGAGAAACGACAGTACCGCCATGGCCGCCACGGCGCCCCAGACATTTGGCAGCGCAATGGTGAGAAGTTGCCGCCACGGACCGGCACCGTCGATCCTGGCAGCCTCGAACAATTCGCGAGGCAGGGCCTTGAAAGCCTGGCGGAGGAAGAAGACGACGAAGCCGCAATGCCCGATCGTCGGGATGATCACGCCGGGCAGCGTGTCGTAGAGTCCTACGCCAACCACCGCGACGTAGGTTGGCAGCAACGTGATGACATAGGGTACGGTCATGGTGCCGACGACGAGGCCGAAGGCGGCATCGCGGCCACGGAAACTCATGACACCGAAAGCGAAGCTCGCCGGAAGCGCGATCGCGAGCTTGCCGAGCGCTATGGCGCCCGCCACGACGAGGGAGTTCACGAACCAGGTCGCTACCGGATGCAGACGGAAAGCCTTGGCGAAATTGCCGAGGGTCGGGTCGTCGGGCCACAGCGAAAGCGTCGCGCGGAAGACGTCATCCGGCGGCGCGAAAGCGGTGCGCAGCATCCAGGCGAGGGGAAACAGAGTGGCCACGCAGGCGAGTACGAAGGCGGCATGCAGCGCGATCTGACCGACCGCCGGCGGAGCCGTGCGCCGGCTTCTGTGGACGCCAGCTGAGGGCCGCGCCCGGGCCGGCAAGGTGAGCGTATCAGTCGTAGTGGACATGGCGTTCACCGAAGCGGAACTGCGCCCAGGTGACTGCCGCCACCATGGCCGCGATCAGGACAGCGACAGCAGCGGCCTCGCCAAACTGGAAATGCCGAAAGCCGCGCTCATAAAGGAAATAGAGAAGGTTGCTGGACATGCGAAATGGTCCGCCTTCTGTCAATACATCGACCGCGCCCACGATCTCGTCGAGCACGATGATGACGGTGGTGACGACGGCGAAGAACAGGGCGGGTGAGATCAGCGGCAGTTCGATGTCGACGGCCTGCCGGAACGGGCTGGCGCCGTCGATCCTCGCAGCCTCCGTCACTTCGGCCGGAACGTTGGCGAGTGCTGCGAGAAAGATCAGGAGGTTCAGGCCGAAGCTCTTCCAGAACGCGACCGCAATCACTCCCCAGATCGCAAGGCCGGGGTCGCTCAGCCAGCGCTGCGGCGCCAGCCCGACATTGCCGAGCAGCGTGTTCAGTACGCCGACAGTCGGGTTGAACATCCACAGCCAGACGACGGCGGCGATCGGAAACGACAACACGGAGGGCGCGAACAGCGCCGTGCGATAGACCCGGCCCGGCAACCTGGCGCGGACGCGCACCAGGGCGAAGGCGAGGGTCAGCGGCACGCCGATCTGCAAGGGCAGCAGCGCCGCAAGGTAGATCGCGGTGTTGCCGAGCGCGAGATGAAAGTCCGGATTTGCCACCGTACCGCCGTAGTGGGCGATCCCGCGCCAAGTGGCCTCCTGCCGCAGCAGGCTCCAGTCGATGAACGACAGGCCGAACGTGGCGACCATCGGCAGCCAAACGAACGCCACCGCCGCCGCGACGGCGGGCCCGGCGAACCACCAGGGCGACCGTTCCAGTCGCCGCCACGCCACCGTCACGCCGCGGTCAGCTTCTCGACCGCGGCGCGGCTGCCGCGCAGGCCGTCCGGCACCGAGACCGCGCCGTTGACGATCTTGGTGATCCAGTCGATGTGGACCGTCAGCGCCTCGAGGCCGCGTGGCCCCGGCCAAATCGTCTCGCTGGTCAGGCCGCCTTCGAGTTGGGCATTCGCCGCCTCGTTGCCCGGCTGCACCGGGATGTCGTTGGTTGTGACGTTGAGGTAGCCCGTGCCCAGCCAGATCTCGAAGCCTTCGCGGCTCGCGATGAACTGCATGAAGCGGTATGCGGCTTCCTGCTGCTCCTTGTTGCTCGAATAGACGGCAAGGAAATTGCCGCCGGAATTCATCCGCCTGCTGTGTCCGGCAAGGCCCGGCATCTGGGCTAGACGGAGGTCGAAGCCGGCAGCCTGCCGCACACCTGACTGGCGGGCCGAGGAGGAGGCCATGACGCCGATCGCGCCGGCCTGGAACGCGGCCAGCATCTCGGAGATCGTCATCACGCGCCACAGCCCGTCGCGGCGCGGCTGGACGAAGGCCTCGATGCCCTTGACGGCGGCCGGGCTGTCCATGACGGCCTGGCCGTTGGCGTCGATGACGTTGCCGCCGGCGTTCTGGATGAAGGCTTGCGGCAACCACTCGTTCACCTCGTAGCAGAGGCCCTGCTTGCCGGTCTTGTCCTGGAGCTGGCGGACCATCGGGTAGAGTTCCTCGACGGTCCGGGGCTCGGCCGCGGGATCGAGCCCCGCGGCCGTCCAAAGCGTCTGGTTGATGTAGAGGACCGGCGTGCTCATCGACCATGGCAACCCGATCGGCACGCCACCGATTTCCGCCAGCGGGCGGATTCGAGGCCGAAACCGATCCAGCAGCGCCGCCGTACGATCGACGCCGAAAATCTCGCGGAAGTCCTTCGCGCCCAGCGTGCGCTTGGCGAAGTCGCCGAGCTTCCAGCCGGTCGTCATCAATGCCGGCCCGCGGCCGGCCGCGATCGAGGACATCGCCTTCTGGGTGATCGCCTCGTAGGTCGTGCCGTCCTGGCGGCTGACCACGGTCACGCCGGTGTTCTTGTCGTTGAAGGCACGTATCACCTTCTGAATCGGATGCTCGGCGCCGGAGAACAGATGCACGAGGTCGATCTTTGCGTCGGATCCGAGGGCGGCGCGGGATAGCAACGCCGGCGCGGCGAGCGCGGCCGCAGCAAGAGAGAAATTGCGGCGCGTGAGTGCTTGCGACATTCGAACCTCCACCCGATTGTTTGACAATCTGGCCGGGGGTGTGAGCCAGCGGCATGTCGGCTCGATGACCGTCCGATGAGGGTTCTGTTTCTGCCTGTGCAAGGCAGACGTTCGCCGGTCAGAGCGCTCGCGTCACCGTTTGCGAGCCGCCGCCCCAGATCGGCAGGTAGCTCATCTTGAGGCCGGCGCCGCCGGTGACGATCGGGTGAATGGCGTCGGGTGCGCGCGCGACGTCCTGGCCTTCGTCGAACAGATAGCGCTGCATGCGCGCCAAGTCCCAGGCGTCGTGACGGACGACCTTCTGGGCCATCTCGAGCGGCAGCAGGAAGACCTGCTCGCCGCGCTCGTTCCTGCGATTCATGCTCGACATCACGATGGCAGCCCGCATCGCTGTGGCGATGGGCGAGAGGATTGCTTCGGGCGTGTCGCCTTCGCCATCGCCCGGCAGCACCTCGGCGGTGCCGGAGATTCCCATCACGGTGACGGCGCTGGCGTCGCTGCCGAGGCCGCGCCGCGCGGTCAGCGTCGGGAAGGGACCGTCGTTTCGTTCGGCGAAGCAGAAGGTGTATTTGCCGGGCTGGCCCATGGTCGCCATGTCGCCGATTTCCGGCCGCGCGCCGCCGATGTTGCGGATGGCGAGTTGCAGCGCCCGGCCGATGCTGGCATTGGCGCGGTTGCCGGGACCGAGGCAATTGGTGCCGGCACTGACGCCGAGCGTGCGGGCGATCGGGCCGTGGACGCAGAGCGCGACGCAGGCCGTGCCCGTCGTGGTCGCGATGCCCAGCAGATTGAAGTCGGGATCGAGCGTGGCCTCGGCGGCGGCCAGCACGACCGGCAACTCGGCCGGCAGGCAGCCGGCGATGACACATTGGTAGGCGATCGCTTCGGCCGTGACGTCGCCGAACAGAGGCGGCATGCCCCCCCGTGAGGCGGCGCGTGCCGCCATGCCCGCGATCATCGCGTCGAGACGTCGCCGTGTCGGCGGCACCAGCGGCAGGCCGTCCGAGAGTTCGGCGTCGGTGAGGGTCTGCTGCGCGGTCTCCCAACCGGTCGTCTCCTCGACGACCGGCCAGCCGCACCACTCGCTCATGGGGTGATGCGCACGCAGGCGACGGTTGTGCCGCCGAAGGAGGGGATGAACGCGGAGTGCTTGCCCGGGCCGCCGGCCACGGTGATGTGGATGTCCTGCGGCGTCCGCGCGATCGTAAACCAGTCGCCGTCGGGCTTGTGGCCGGTACTGACGTAGGTCTCCTGGTTTTCCTCCGAAATCCTGGATACGTGCACGCGCGAGCGGGCGAACAGTTCCTGCCGGATGCTCTCGATGGTGAAACCGTCGCGCTTCAGCGTCGCGGCATGCTCGGGGCCGATGATGACGAACATCGGACCCTTGCCGTAGATCGTGTTGGCGCCGGGCGTCGCCATGCCACCGGCGAAGGTCGTCAGCAGGCCGATGCCGGTCGTGCTGCCGTGGTCGTTGAGGTTGTGCGGGCCTTCACCCGACATCACCGTCACGACCGAGTCGGAGGGCGCGAAGCCGCGCTGCACATGGTAGGGCTGCCAGGGATTCTCTTCCTCGTTCTCGCCGAAGCAGAATGTGAACTTGGCAGGATTTCCCTGGGTCGACCGGTCCATCTCGCCGGGCTTGGCGCCGGCGATGTTGAGCAGCATCAGGCCGAGTGCGCGGCCGATGGTGGCGTTTGCGCGCCAGCCCTGGCCGAAGCAGTTGGAGCCGCAGTTGACGCCGAGTTCCTTGCGCGCCGGGCCGCTGATCATGACCATCGGTGCGCAGGAGTGGGTCGTGGCGAGGGTGCCGTGGAGATTGTATTCGGGGTCGAGCACTCCGCGCAGCGCCGCCGTCACCGCCGGAAAGTACTCCGGCTGGCACCCGGCCATCACGGCATTGGCCGCAATGCTCTGAAGGGTCGGCACGATCTGGCGCGGCGGCACGGGCGGGAAGGGGCGGTTGTCGCCGCGCACCGTCTCGACGAACTTCGCGACCTTTTCCTCGGTCGGAACATAGAGCGGCATGCCGTCGCTCCAGCCCTGGTCGATGGCGAACTCGTTGAAGGCCTCGGCATCGAGATCGCCAACGTCGATCACTTCCTCGTCTACCGTGTCCTTCATGTTCCCGTCGCCTCGGCCAGTCCCTTGGTTGCCGTCGCAATGCGCTCCGTCAGTTCCTCGGCATTGAGGCCACCGATCGGATGCTTCACGACGATCATTCGCGGCGTGACCTTGCGGGCCTTGGCCTGCGCCAGGACCAGCGGCTTGAACGTGTCAGTGACGATGAAGTACGCCGTGATGCCGCGCTTTTCGAGTTCGATGCTGTCGTGGAAACTCCACGATGAACAGCTTCCTCAATCCGCTATGGCGAGCAGGGCGCCCCGGTAATTGGCCGCGACCTGCTCGATCAGATCCTTCGGTGCACCCTGGCTGGCGCTGTTCTTCGCCACGAAGTTGATGTTGTCGACCGGCCGGAATGCGGCGAGCTTGGCCTTGACGCCTTCCAGCAGCTCCCGCGCGTTCGGCTTGGAATTGGAGAACAGCGCGATGGCGTCGGTCTTCCAGTTGACCGGTTTCAGCGCCACGGTCTCGCCGGCGGCGGCGGACAGACCGAAAGTGGGGTTGACGATGCGCATGGCCGTTCCTCCTCAGCTCGTTTTGTTCAGGGCCGCGACGACGGCCTTTGCAGCACGCTGGCCGTCGGCGATGGCATCCGCCAGGTATTGACGTCCACCCGCCCGCACATCGCCTACTGCAAAGAGCGCTGGCGCCGACGTGCGTCCGTCCACATCCACCACGATATGCCCGGTGGCGTCGCGTGCAAGCGATTCCGGCACGAATTCCGCAGCGGGAGACTGGCCGACATAGACGAACACCGCGCTGGCCGGAACGGTGTTCCGCGTCGCTCCGGATTCGACCACGATGGATTGCAGGCCATCGCTGCCTTCCAGCCCTACGATGCGGCCGTCGATGAAGGCCATGCCATCCGGCGTCTCGGCCGGTGGCGTGCCGACCACGGTGACCTTGCCGGCAAGCCCGGTCAGTTCCTTGGCTTCGAAGGCGGCCCAGCCCTCGGCACCGGCCACGACGACCGGCAGGCCGGCATAGAGCGGGCCATCGCAGGCGGCGCAGTGGGAGATGCCGCGGCCCTGGTACTCGTCCTCGTTGGGCAGGCCGAGCCGGCCCTTGTTGAGGCCGGTCGCGATCACCACGGCGCGAGCGGTGTGGCGCTCGCCTTCCGCGGTCTCGACCGTCCAAGGCCCATTCCCGGAAAGCTTCACGACCTCGCCGAAGCCGATCTCCACACCGGCGACGACGGCGTCGTCGGTCAGGAGGGAGGCCATCTGGGTGCCAGTGAAGATCTCGTCGAAGTCGTGCAATTCGCCGAGATTGATCAGCTGGCCGCCGGGAGCAAGCTTGTCGAGGCACAGGCACTTGAGGCCGGCGCGGGCGGCTTCGGTGGCGGCGGTGAGTCCCGCCGGGCCGGAACCGACGACGACGAGGTCGTAGGAAGGATTGTCCATGAAGCTACTCTATACTGCTAACGTCCTTTGAACACCGGTTTGCGCTTCTCGATGAAGGCGCGCATCGCCTCCTTCGAATCCTCGGTGCCCTGCAGGCTCACCGTCATGTTCTGCTCGAAACGATAGCCGTCGCGCAACGTCATCTCCTCGATGGTATTGAGCGCGTGCTTGGCCGTGACGCTGGCGATCGGGCTCTTGGCCGCGATCTGCCGCGCAATTTCCATCGCGGCGTCCAACAACCTGTCGTCGGGCACGCAGGCCTCGACCACGCCCAGACGGTAGAGTTCGGGGCCGGGCACGCGGTAGCCGGTCAGCATCATGCGCCGGGCGCGCGAGTGGCCGAACAGGCGCATGGCATGGCGGCCGCCGCCCATCAGGCCGACGTCGATCTCGGGCAGGCCGACCGAGGCACTTTCGGAGGCCAGCAGGATATCGCAGGAGGCAGCGACGGCCAGTCCGGCGCCCAGGGCGGGACCGTTGATCGCCGCGATCACCGGTTTCCTGCATTCCATGATCGCGTGGAAACATTCGCGTGCGTAGCGCATGCCCCGCCAGGCGTCCCCGGGGCCGCGCTGGGCGCCGGCGCGCGCCTTGATGTCGACGCCGGCGCAGAAGCACTTGCCCTTGCCGGTGAGGACGGCTGCGCGCACCTCCTCGAGATCGGAGATGCGGTCGAAGGCGCGGATCATCTCGTCCTGGAGCTCGGCGTTCTGCGCATTCACCGGTGGATTGTCCATCGTGACGAGGGCGATGTGGTCCGCGATTTGCACATGGATCATTTTGAGATCGTCCATTCCAATCCTCCCCGGAAGGCCGGTACATTCGCTTGCAGGTCCCGTTGGAACCGTCGTAGGTCGCAGGACAGGGGGAAAGCAAGGGCATGGCGTATTTTTCGCAGCAGTTGATCAACGCCATCACGCTGGGTGCCATCTACGGGCTGATCGCCATCGGCTACACGATGGTCTACGGCATCATCGGCATGATCAACTTCGCGCATGGCGAAGTCTTCATGATCGGCGCGTTCATCTCGCTGATCGGATTCATGATCTGCAGTCTCCTGGGCGTCGGTTCGGCACCGGTTGCCATCCTTCTCGTGCTGCTGATGGCCATGGCCTTTTCCGCCGTCTACGGCTGGGCCATCGAGCGGGCAGCCTATCGTCCGTTGCGCGGCTCGTTCCGGCTGGCGCCGCTGATCTCGGCCATCGGCGTGTCGATTGCGCTGCAGAACTACGTGCAGCTCGTTCAGGGCGCACGGCCGAAGCCCGGCGGGCAGATCGTGTCGGGCGGCTTCAATCTGTTCAGCGCCGACGGCTTCGACGTGCGTGTCACCTGGTTGCAGATCATCATCGTGGTGGTGACTATCGTGCTGATGACTGGTTTCACCTGGCTGATCGCCCGCACGTCCCTCGGCCGCCGGCAGCGCGCCTGCGAGCAGGACATGAAGATGGCGGCGCTGCTGGGCGTCAACGTCGATCGCACCATCTCGCTCACGTTCGTGCTGGGGGCGGCATTGGCCGCCGTCGCCGGCATGCTGTTCCTGATGTACTATGGCGTCATCGATTTCTTCATCGGCTTTCTGGCCGGCATCAAGGCTTTTACTGCAGCCGTCCTGGGCGGGATTGGCTCGCTGCCCGGCGCCATGCTGGGCGGCCTGCTGATCGGCTTGATCGAGGTGTTCTGGGCCGCCTATTTCTCAAGCGAATACAAGGACGTCGCGGCCTTTGCGATCCTCGTCCTGGTCCTGATTTTCCGGCCGAGTGGACTGCTCGGCAAGCCGGAGATCGAGAAGGTCTGAATTCATGGGCACGCGTCTGCCTTCGATGCTGAAAGATGCGGGCCTGACGGCCTTCGTGGCGGCGGCACTGGGAATCTTCATCGTCGGCTTCCGCACCGTCGACGTCGGTTCCTCGAAAGGGCTGGGCTTTGACTACCAGTTTGCCGATCTTGCGGTCGCCGTCGTCACTATCTTCTTGGGCCGTCTCGGGCTGTCGCTGGCGGCGGCCGGCCTGCGCTGGCCCTCCATGGTTCTCGGCGCGGCAATGATCGCGGCCGGCGCATCGCCGCTCGAGCTGCCGTCGGGCTTCCTGCACTGGTTCGTGGCCCTCGGCGGCGTGCTCCTGGTGGTCCGCGGCATGTGGCCATGGGCGAACGATGCGATGACGGCAGTGGCCGGTTCGCCCTCCGGTGTGGTGCTTGGCAAGGCGGGCGCCAGGTGGTCGGGCTGGCTGCTGCTTGCGGCGGCGGTGGCGATGCCGTTCACGCCGTTCGCCGACCAGAAGACCATGGACCTCGGCGTGCTGATCCTGACCTACGTAATGCTCGGCTGGGGCCTCAACATCGTGGTCGGCCTCGCCGGATTACTCGACCTCGGCTACGTCGCCTTCTACGCCGTCGGTGCCTATTCCTATGCGCTGCTCAGCACGCAGCAAGGGCTGGGTTTCTGGGTGGTGCTGCCGCTGGCCGGCATGATGGCGGCGCTGTTCGGCGTCGTGCTCGGCTTCCCGGTGCTTCGGCTGCGCGGCGATTATCTCGCGATCGTGACGCTGGGCTTCGGCGAAATCATCCGTCTGGTCATCCTCAACTGGTTCGACCTCACGAACGGTCCGGCCGGCATCGGCTCGATCCCGGGGCCGACGCTGTTCGGCGCCGTGTTCGCCGAGACCGCGCCTGCCGGCAAGCAGACCGTGTCGCAGATGCTGGGCATTTCGTTCGACGGCATTCACCGCCTGATCTTTCTCTATTACATCATTCTCTTCCTTGCTCTGATCACCAATCTCTTCACCCAGCGCATGCGGCGGCTGCCGGTCGGCCGCGCCTGGGAGGCGTTGCGCGAGGACGAGACCGCCTGCCGCGCACTCGGCATCAATCCAACCAATACGAAGCTCACGGCCTTTGCCGTCGGGGCCATGTTTGCGGGCTTCGCCGGGTCCTTCTTCGCCGCCAAGCAGCGCTTCATCAGTCCCGAGAGCTTCGTCTTCATCGAGTCGGCGATCATCCTCGCCATCGTCGTGCTGGGCGGCATGGGCAGCCAGATCGGCGTCGTGCTGGCGGCGGTGCTGCTGATCGGCCTGCCGGAATGGTTCCGCGACCTCGGCAACTATCGCATGCTGGCGTTCGGGCTCGCCATGGTGCTGATCATGGTGTTCCGCCCGCGCGGCCTCGTGGCCCACCGCGAGCCCTCGCTCCGGCTGCACTCCGAAAAGCCGGCAGGCGGCGGATGAGCGCCGTGCAGAGCCCGGCCCTCATCGACGTCGAGCATCTCACCATGCGCTTCGGCGGCCTGGTGGCGGTCGATGACGTCTCGTTCGCCGCCCAGCCACGCGAGATCACTGCCATCATCGGCCCCAACGGCGCCGGCAAGACCACGGTCTTCAATTGCATCACCGGCTTCTACAAGCCGACCGTCGGGCGCCTTACCCTGCGTGGCGGCGACCATGACTACCTGCTGGAGCGCATGCTGGGTCACGAAGTCGGGCAGCGCGCGAAGGTCGCGCGCACCTTCCAGAACATCCGTCTGTTCCCCGCCATGACGGTGCTCGAGAATCTGATGGTGGCGCAGCACAACAAACTGATGCGCGCTTCCGGCTGGAGCGTGTTCGGCCTGCTGGGGTTGCGTCACTATCGCAAGGCCGAGGAAGCGGGCGTCGAATTGGCGCGCGGCTGGCTCGAGCGGATTGCCCTGCTCGACGACGCCGACCGGCCGGCGGGCGAACTGCCCTACGGCGCGCAGCGGCGGTTGGAGATCGCCCGGGCCATGTGCACCGAGCCGCGATTGCTCTGTCTCGATGAACCGGCCGCAGGCCTCAATCCGCACGAGTCGGCGGAACTCAACCGCCTCCTGGTCTCGATTCGCGATCGCGACGGTGTGGGCGTGCTGCTGATCGAGCACGATATGAGCGTTGTGATGAGCATCTCGGATCACATCGTCGTGCTCGACTACGGGCGCAAGATCGCCGAGGGCGCGCCGTCCGAGGTGCAGAGCGATCCGGCAGTGATCCGTGCCTACCTCGGCACCGACGACGAGGCGATCGATGGCTGAGTCGCCAATCCTGTCCGTGAGGGGAGTGGAGACATTCTATGGCGCGATCCAGGCGTTGCACGGCGTCGATCTCGACGTCGCCAGGGGCGAGATCGTGGCGCTGATCGGTGCCAACGGCGCCGGCAAGTCGACCCTGCTGATGACGATCTGTGGCAACCCGCGTGCCCGTGCCGGCACGATCCGGTTCGATGGCGAGGACATCTCGGCGCTGCCGACCCACGAGATCGTGCGGCGCGGCGTGGCGCAGGTACCGGAAGGTCGGCGGATTTTCCCGCGCATGAGCGTGTTCGAGAATCTCCAGATGGGCGCCACGCTCGCCGATCCGGCGCATTTCCCGCGGGACCTCGAACGTGTGTTCGTGATGTTTCCGCGGTTGGCCGAGCGACGCGACCAGCGCGGCGGCACGCTCTCCGGAGGCGAGCAGCAGATGCTGGCGATCGGCCGGGCGCTCATGAGCCGGCCGCGCCTCCTGCTGCTCGACGAGCCGTCGCTGGGTCTGGCGCCGCTGATCGTGCGGCAGATCTTCGAGGTGATCGGCCGGATCGCACGTGAGGAGGGGGTGACGATCTTCCTGGTCGAGCAGAATGCCTACCACGCGCTCCGCCTCGCCGACCGCGGCTACGTGCTGGCCAACGGCCGGGTTCGGCTGAGCGGCGGTGGCCGGGAACTGCTTGCCAATGCCGAAGTCCGGGCGGCCTATCTCGAGGGCGGCCACGCGTGAGCCCGTTCGACACCTTCATGTTCGACTGGTTCGGCGACACGCTGTTCAACGTGCTGCTGTTCAACTTCGTGGTGATCGGGCCGGCATCCTTCGCCACCGGCCACGCCGTCGCGACGACCTGGCGCCACTGGGGCCAGATGGTGTTCTACACCGGGCTTCTTTCGGCCGCTCTGCGCTTTCTCGACTATGCGCTCGCAGGGGGGGAGTTGTGGTCGGTGGCCGGCTTTTTGCTGGGGTGGGGCGTCCAGATGTCGATCGGGGCCTTCGCCTACCGCCTCACGCAGACGCGCCAGATGGTCCGGCAGTACCCCTGGCTCTACCAGCGCAAAGGCTTGCTGGGTTGGGAGGAGCGGCACTAATCTAACGACAATGCTCCACATCCGTGGAGGGGGCCAAGCCAGGGAGAACCTCATGAAGAAAACCTACGGTACGCTTGCCGTCGCGGCGGTCGCCCTGATGGCGACGCCGGCGTTGGCGCAAATCAAGATCGGTTCGGCCGGTCCGATGACCGGGCAGTACGCCGCATTCGGCGAGCAGCTGAAGCGTGGCGCCACGATGGCGATCGAGGAGATCAACGCGGCGGGCGGCGTGAACGGCAAGAAAGTCGAACTCGTCATCGGCGATGATGCCTGCGATCCCAAGCAGGCGACGGCCGTCGCCAACAAGATGGTGTCGGACAAGGTCGTGTTCGTGGCCGGGCATTTCTGTTCGGGCTCGTCGATCCCGGCGTCGGACATCTACAAGGAAGGCAAGGTCCTGCAGATCACGCCGGCCTCGACCAATCCCAAGCTGACCGACGATGCGGCGGCCAAGGGCAATACCACGGTGTTCCGCACCTGCGGCCGTGACGACATTCAGGGCCTCACCGTCGGCAACTACATCCTGAAGAACAACAAGAACGCCAAGGTTGCGATCCTTCATGACAAGTCGCCTTACGGTAAAGGCGTGGCGGACGAAACCAAGAAGACGCTGAACAAGGGTGGCCTGCGCGAGGCCATGTACGAGGCCTACAACGACACCGACAAGGACTTCACTGCGCTGATCAACAAGATGAAGCAGGCCAAGATCGACATCATCGTGCTCGGTGGCTACCACACCGCGGGAGCCCTGATCATCAAGCAGTCGCGTGAACAGGGGCTGGCCGCGAACATGGTGGGCTTCGACGCGCTCGAAACCGCGGAATTCGCCCAGCTCGGCGGCGCCGCTACCAACGGCGTGCTCATGTCGTTCCCGCCCAAGGCGGAGGACGATCCGAAGAACGCGGCGCTCGTGAAGAAGTTCCGCGACGCCAAGTACAACCCGGAAGGCTACACGCTGTTCAGCTATGCTGCCGTAAAAGCCTGGGCCGACGCCGCCAAGAAGGCTAAGTCGACCGACGCGGCGGCAGTCGCCGCGGCCCTGCGGTCCGGCAAGTATGATTCGGCCGTCGGCGTGCTCGAGTTCGACGCCAAGGGCGACATCAAGAACCCGGTTTACGACATTTATGTCTGGAAGGACGGCAAGTCGTCGCCCGTCAAGAAGTAGGCGCATGCCTGCATCGGAAAGGCCCGACGCGAGTCGGGCCTTTTTCGTTGCATCAGATTGGCTTGAACCGGATGCGCCGGATCTGCGTCGGTGTCCGCCCGTAGACCTCGGCAAAGACCGCGTTGAAGCGGCGAAGGCTGGCGAAGCCGGCACGGGCCGCGACCTCGGCCATCGGTAGTTTGGTTTCGTCGAGCAATCGTTTGGCTTTCTGGATGCGCGTCGTTCGGGCGACCTGCAGCGGACTTGCACCAATATGTTTGCGGAAGAGACGATCGAGGTGGCGCGAGCCGATTCCCAGCCGTTCGGCCAGCGTTTCGACGTCGGCGCCGTCGAGCGCGCCGGCTCGGATCAAGCGTACGGCGCGGTGCACGGTTGCCCGTGATCCCTGCCACGCTGGCGAAAAGGGGGCCGTCTCCGGTCGGCAACGCAGGCAGGGGCGGAATCCGGAAGATTCGGCGGCGGCAGCCGTCGGGAAAAACGTGACGTTCCTGGCTTGGGCCGGACGAACCGGACAAACCGGGCGGCAATAGATGTGCGTAGTACGGACGCCCGTGAAGAAACAGCCGTCGTAGCGAGGGTCGCGACGGGTGCGCGCTCGCTCGCATTCGCGATGATCGAGCAGGAGGATGGAGTCCGAATCCGGCGAGCCCGTTTTCACACTGCATGTTACTCGGCGCGATGGAAGATGTCCTCGACAATCCGGTTTGGTACCCCCTGACAGGGCCGCATCGCCACCACGCCGTCGGACGGGGTGCGGCGCGGCACTATCCTCGGGACATGGCGCCGTTCTCCGCGATCGTCGAGCCGAGTGACGCTGCATACGCAGATCTCGTCGTCGATTTGCCGCCGGGTGCGGAGGCGCGCCTCTTTCGGACGCGCGAAGAGCCATTGCCGCGAGGTTGGCTGCAGTTGGACTGCTTCCCCATGTTGCAGATGGTCGTGCGCAGGCCGCCGCGGCGCGTGCCGAAGGTGGGAGCCCTGCTGTCCGAAGCCGATTCCCGGGCGATGACCGAACTTGTCGAGATTGCCAAGCCCGGGCCGTTCGGACCCACGACGCCGCGATTCGGCCGGTACATTGGCGTGTGGGACGGAGATCGTCTGCTCGCCATGGCCGGCGAGCGCATGCGGTTTGCGGGCTACGTCGAATTGAGCGCCATCTGCGTTCATCCCGAGGCGCGCGGGCGTGGTTACGCGGCCGACCTCACGTCGCGGCTGATGTGGATGGCATTCGCCAGCGGCGAAGTACCGTTTCTCCATGTGCGTCCCGACAATGTCGGCGCCGTCGCGCTCTACCGGCGACTGGGTTTTGAGACGCGCCGCGAACTCGTCGTGACATGGCGGCGCCCGCTGTGAGCCAAAACTGGAAGGTCGTCTGTGTTGCATTTGTTGTCGCAGTCTTCGGCTGGGGGCTCGGCTTCTATGGGCCGGCAGTTTATTTGCCGACCCTGCACGCGATACACGGCTGGTCGATTGCCACCCTCTCGACGGCGGTCACCGCCCATTATCTCTTGAGTGCGGTCCTGATAGCCGGCTTGCCGGAAGCCTACCGCCGGTTCGGCGTCGATAAGGTCACGATTGCCGGAGCGATTCTGGCCGGAGCGGGTGCGATCGCCTGGGCGCACGTGCATCAGCCGTGGCAACTCGTTCCGGCCTTGATGCTGAGTGGGGCAGGGTGGGCGGCCACGAGTGGTGCGGCACTCAACGCCATGGTCGCGCCCTGGTTCGATCGCGATCGGCCCAAAGCCATCAGCATGGCGTTCAACGGCGCCAGTGTCGGCGGCATCTTGTTCGCGCCGCTTTGGATGGCGTTGATTTCCGTCTTTGGCCTGTCGCTGGCGGCCCTCGCGCTCGCGATTGCGATGGTCGTCGTCGTTTGTCCGCTCGCCCATTTCCACCTGGAAGCGCCCCCTGGCACGTCGCACGCAACGGCGGTACCGCCGGCGTCGCGTGCCGCACTGATGCGGCAGCGGACTTTCATCACGATGTCGGCGGCCTTCGCCCTTGGCCTGTTTGCGCAGATCGGCCTCTTCGCGCACCTGATCGCGCGTCTGGCGCCTGATTTCGGTCCGGGTGCCGCAGCGGCGGCGATCAGCGGGATCACGCTCTGCGCCATCCTGGGGCGCACGCTTCTCGGCTGGCTGCTGGGCGAAAGCGATCGGCGCGTGATGGCGGCGGCGAACCTCGCGATGCAGGCAATAGGCAGTTTGCTGCTTGCTTTCGGAGACGGCAGCGTATCCTTGGTGTTGGGCTGCATGATGTTCGGGTTGGGCGTCGGCAACCTGACGTCACTGCCACCCCTGATCGCCCAGCGGGAGTTTCGCCCGGCCGATGTTGGAACAGCCGTTGCGCTGGTTGTGGCGATCAATCAGGCGGTTTTTGCCTTCGCGCCTGCCATTTTCGGCTGGCTCCGCGATGCAACGGAGAGTTACATTGCCGCGTTTAGTCTCGCAGCCGTCGCGCAGGTCGCGGCGGCACTGATCGTGGTCTATGGCCGAACCAGCCATCGCTAGCGGGCTCTTCCGCTTTTTCCTGCGATTTCAGAGTCTTGTGGCCTGCTTTCCACGATTTTGGGGGCTGGTAGCGCGGCCGGGCCGTATATGGTATCCGGGGGCTCAACAGCTAGAGGGGATCGATCGTCGAGATGGCGGGGGCCACCATCGCGGTCGCGTCGGATCATGCCGGCTTCGACCTGAAGGAACTGCTCAAACGTGACTTGCAGCAAGCGGGTCACGATGTGCTCGACCTCGGGACGAATTCGACCGAATCCGTCGACTACCCCGACTTCGGCAAGGCCATGGCGGAGGCCATCGCCTCGGGCAGGGCCGAGCGCGGGGTTCTCGTGTGCGGCACCGGGATTGGCATTTCGATCGCCGCCAACCGCCATCCCCAAGTTCGAGCGGCGCTGGTTCACGATGTGACTTCCGCCAGGCTGTCGCGCGAACACAACGATGCCAACGTGATCGCATTCGGCCAGCGGCTGATCGGCGTGGAGGCTGCCCGCGAAGCGCTGAAGATTTTCCTCGCAACCAAGTTCGAAGGCGGCCGTCACGTCGGCCGCGTCGCCAAGCTTTCGTAGGAACGGAACGACATGAGCCAAACTGCCGCCAAGATGTCAGACTCGCCGCTGCCGATGTTCACCAGGAACCTTGCCGAGGCCGATCCAGCTGTCTACGCAACGGTGCAGGGCGAACTGGCCCGCCAGCGCGAGCAGATCGAATTGATCGCCTCGGAAAACATCGTTTCACGTGCCGTCCTCGAGGCGGCGGGCTCGGTGCTCACCAACAAATATGCCGAGGGCTATCCCGGCCGGCGCTATTATGGCGGCTGCGAGGAGGTCGACAAGACCGAGCGGCTCGCCATCGAGCGCGCATGCCGGCTGTTCAACTGCTCCTTCGCCAACGTCCAGCCGCATTCCGGCGCCCAGGCGAACCAAGCCGTGTTCATGGCGCTACTCAAGCCCGGCGACACCTTCATGGGCATGGCGCTCGACCAGGGCGGCCATCTCACTCACGGCTCGCCCGCCAACCAGTCGGGCAAGTGGTTCAAGGTCGTGTCCTATGGCGTTAAGCCCGACACCCACCTGATCGACTACGAGCAGATGGAAGAGGTCGCTCGCCGCGAGAAGCCGAAGCTGATCGTCGCCGGCGCCTCGGCCTACTCGCGCCACATCGACTGGGCGCGCTTCCGCAAGGTGGCGGACGAGGTCGGCGCCTTCTTCATGGTCGACATGGCGCACTACGCCGGCTTGGTCGCCGCCGGCGTCTACCCTAGCCCGCTGCCGCACGCCCATGTCGTGACGACGACGACGCACAAGACGCTGCGCGGCCCGCGCGGCGGCATGGTGCTGTCGACCGACGCGGAAATCGGCAAGAAGATCAATTCGGCGGTGTTCCCCGGCCTGCAGGGCGGCCCGCTGATGCACATCATCGCCGGCAAGGCGGTGGCCTTCGGCGAGGCGCTGCGGCCCGAATTCAAGGTTTATGCCCAGAACGTCGTCGACAATGCCCGGGCGCTCGCCTCCGTCTTGACCGAGCGCGGCCTCAAGATCGTCTCGGGTGGCACCGACAGCCACGTCATGCTGGTTGACCTGCGGCCCAAGAAGGCGACAGGCGTTTCGGCCGAGAAAGTGCTCGACCGCGCCGGCATCACCGCGAACAAGAACAGCATTCCGGGAGATCCGGAAAAGTACACGGTCACGTCGGGCGTGCGGTTGGGCTCGCCGGCCGGGACGACGCGGGGCTTCGGCGTCGCCGAATTCCGTCAGATCGGGCACCTGATCGCCGACGTGCTCGACGGAATCGCCAAGAATGGCCCGGACGGAGATGCCCAGGTCGAACAAGAGGTACGGGCCAAGGTGCATGCGCTCTGTGCCCGCTTTCCCATTTACCGAGACTGACGACGCGCCAAGCCAGAGAAAAAACGGGGGGACGAGATGCGCTGTCCATTCTGCGGTCACGAGGACACACAAGTTAAGGACTCGAGACCGACCGACGACAATTCCGCGATCCGCCGGCGGCGCTACTGTCCGTCGTGCGGTTCGCGCTTCACCACCTTTGAGCGCGTGCAGTTGCGCGAGCTGACGGTCGTGAAGAAGAATGGTCAGCGCGTCCAATTCGACCGCGACAAGCTCGCGCGTTCGATCTCGGTGGCCTGCCGTAAGCGCCCCGTCGACCCCGAGCGCGTCGAGCGCGTGGTCAACGGCATCGTGCGGCGCCTCGAAAGCTCCGGCGAGAGCGAGATTCCCTCGACGCAGATCGGCGAGTTGGTGATGGACGCGCTGCGCGCGCTCGATCCGGTAGCCTATGTGCGGTTTGCCTCGGTCTATCGCAATTTCCGCGAGGCCCGGGACTTCGAGGAGTTCATCTCCGACCTCGCCGACACGGCCAGCCTGAAGGACTGACACGATGATGCGCGCGGCGCTCGCGCTGGCGCGCCGTTCGCTCGGGCGCACTTGGCCCAACCCGGCCGTGGGCTGCGTGATTGCACGCGACGGGCGCGTGATCGCACGCGGTCGCACGCAGGATGGCGGCCGGCCGCACGCCGAGGCCGACGCGATTGCCAACGCGCGCGAGGCGCTGCAGGGCACCACCGTCTACGTGACGCTGGAACCGTGCGCCCATCACGGCAAGACACCGCCCTGTGCCGACGCCCTGATTGCCGCCGGCGTGGGGCGGGTGGTTTCGGCCATGGAGGACCCCGATCCGCGGGTGAGCGGACAGGGGCACGCCCGCCTCGCGGCGGCGGGTATCGCAGTAGAGATCGGCGAGGGGGCGGCGGCAGCGGCCGAGATCAACGCCGGCTTCCTCCTGCGAGTGAGGGAAGGCCGGCCGCTCTTCCACCTCAAGCTGGCGAGTTCGCTCGATGGACGCATTGCGACGGCGTCGGGCGAGAGCCGGTGGATCACCGGCGAGGCGGCGCGCGCTGACGGCCATCGCCTGCGCGGCCTCCATGACGCAATCCTGGTCGGCGCCGGTACTGTCGCCGCCGACGATCCCGATCTCACCTGCCGGCTGCCCGGCCTTGGGGCGTACTCGCCGGACCGTATCGTCCTCGATTCGGCGGCTGGCATGTCGGCCACGTCGAAGCTCGCGACGACGGCGCGCACGACGCCGGTGCTCCTGTTTCACGCCGGCGCGCCGGCCACGCGCGTCGCGTTGTTGCGCGGGAAGGGGATCAACGTCATTGAGGTGCCGGCCCGCGGCGATGGGCGGGTCGACGTCGTCGTCGCTGCCAAGACGCTGGGCGATCTGGGATACTCGAGCGTGCTGATCGAAGGCGGCGGCCAGATCGCCGCGGCCTTCCTGAAGGCCGGCCTCGTCGACCGGATCAGCAGCTACCGTGCGGGGATCGTCCTGGGCGAAGACGGCCGCTCTGCGGTTGGTCCTCTGGCGCTCAGCCGGCTCGATTTCGCGCCCCGGTTCAGGCTGGTATCGAGCCGGACCGTGGGTGTCGACACACTGGAAACCTGGCACAGGCGGACCTAAGTAGAACCATGTTCACGGGCATCGTCACGGATATCGGCGAGATCGTCACGGTGACGCCGGGCGGCCAGGCCGGCGATCGCCGCTTCGTCGTGCGCACCAGGCACGACATGAAGCCGGTCGCCATCGGCGCGTCGATTGCCTGTTCGGGGTGCTGTCTCACAGTGGTCGACAAGGGCGGCGACTGGTTTGCCGTCGAGGTTTCGGCCGAGAGCCTGACCAAGACACACCTCGGAGATTGGGTGGTCGGCAGCCGGCTCAACCTCGAACTGTCGCTGAAGGTCGGCGACGAACTGGGCGGCCATCTGGTTTACGGCCATGTCGACGGCGTCGGCAAGGTGGCCTCCATGACGCCCGAGGGCGGCAGCGTGCGGTTCGTGTTCGAGGCGCCGGGCGAGCTTGCCCGTTTCGTGGCCGCCAAGGGCTCGATCGCTATCGACGGCATTTCCCTCACGGTCAACGAAGTCGCCGGCAACCGCTTCGGCGTGAACGTGATTTCCCATACCCAGGCTGTTACGACCCTGGGACAAGCCAAAATCGGCCAGCGGGTCAACCTTGAGGTCGATATGCTCGCGCGTTACGTTGCGCGATTGTTGGAGCACGGAAAATCATGAGCGCGCTCGAAAAGGACGCTTGGCGGATCACCTTCGCGGAAGTGAAGGCCGCCGCGGAGGACATCATCGAGGAAGCCCGCAAGGGCCGGATGTTCATCCTGGTCGACGACGAGGACCGCGAGAACGAGGGCGACCTCGTGATCCCGGCCCAGTGGGCGACGCCCGAGGCCATCAACTTCATGGCCAAGCATGCCCGTGGCCTGATCTGCCTGGCGCTGACCCGCGAGCGGGTCGAGCAGCTCGGCCTGCCGCTGATGGCGCAGAACAACGGCACGCGCCACCAGACGGCTTTCACGGTCTCGATCGAGGCGCGTGAGGGCGTGACCACCGGCATTTCGGCCGCCGATCGCGCGCGCACCGTGCAGGTGGCAATCGATCCGTCGTGCGGGCCGCAGGATCTGGTGACCCCGGGGCACGTCTTCCCCTTGGTGGCGCGCGACGGCGGCGTACTCGAGCGCACCGGCCACACCGAATCCGCCGTCGACCTGGCGCGGCTCGCGGGCCTCACGCCGGCGGGCGTGATCTGCGAGATCATGAACGACGACGGCACGATGGCGCGTCGCAACGACCTCATCACCTTCGCGCAGAGGCACGGCCTCAAGATCGGCACCATCGCCGACCTGATCGCCTATCGGCGTCGCTACGACTCGATCGTCAAGCGCCTCAGCGAGACGGCGCTGGACAGCACCTACGGCGGCGAGTTCCGCTGCGTCGTCTACGTCAACAAGGTGACGATGGCCCAGCACGTGGCGCTGGTGAAGGGCGACCCGGCGGCGAGCGGCCCCGTCCTGGTGCGCATGCACGCCATGAACCTGTTCACGGACGCGCTCGGACAGCGCACCGCGGGTCGCGGCGGCGAAATCGAGGCGTCGATGCGCGCGATCGCCAAGGAGGGCAGGGGCGTCATCGTCCTGATCCGCGAGCCCGTCACGGTGATGCTCTCCGAGCAGCGCCGCCGCAGCGGCGAGGCAGTGGAGAAAGGCAGCGGCGAATTGCGCGACTACGGCGTCGGCGCCCAGATCCTGATCGACCTCGGCGTCAAGGAGATGGTGCTGCTCACCAACAGCAAGAAGAGCGTGGTCGGCCTCGAGGGCTTTGGCCTCAAGATCATCGGCCAGAAGCCCGTCCCCGGCGACGCGGCGTCCTGAGCATGTCGACACGGACGGAATCCCCGACGGCCCGGCCGGCGGTCGACGGTGTCGGCGGTGCGCGCATCCTGATCGTCGAGTCGCGGTACTACACCGACATCGCCGATGCGCTGATCGCCGGCGCCGAACGCGAGATCGAGAAGAACGGCGCCGCCTCGGAGCGTGTCGTGGTGCCCGGTGCCTTCGAAATTCCGGGAGCGATCGCGCTGGCTGCCGGCCGCTACGACGGCTTCGTGGCGCTGGGCTGCGTCATCCGCGGAGAGACCACGCATTACGATTATGTTTGCGGCGAGAGCGCGCGCGGCCTGATGGACCTCGCCGTGCGCGACCGGCTGGCGATCGGCTACGGCATCGTCACGGTCGACAATGCCGACCAGGCCTGGGCGCGGGCCGCCCTCGACCGCGGCGACAAGGGCGGCGACGCCGCCCATGCCTGCCTTGCCATGGTGGCGCTCGGCCGCCGCTGGCGGAAATCGTGAGCGACCATCCGTCACCGAGTCGCCGGCAGGCCGCACGGCTGGCCGCGGTGCAGGCATTGTACCAGTGGCAGGAAGGCCAGCATGGGCCGGCGGAGATCATCGAGCAGTTTCTCGGCGTGCGCACGGGCGAGACGGGAGAAGGCGGCATGCGGCGCGACGCCGACCGGCCGCTGTTCAAGGACGTCGTCGAAGGCGCCGCCCAGCACAAGGACGACCTCGAGCAGGTCGTTTCCTCGGCGCTGGCGCAGGATTGGACATGGGCGCGCATCGATCGGCTGGTACGGGCGATTCTGCTGGCCGGTGCCTATGAACTCGTGCATCGGGGCGATGTGCCGCCGCGCGTGGCGATCAACGAATATGTCGAGATCGCGCACGCCTTCTATGACCAGGGCGAGCCGAGCTTCATCAATTCGGTGCTCGACCGCGTGGCGCGCCAGGTGCGACCGGCCGAACTCGTGAAGTGACCGGACGATGGCGCCCCGCCCGCGGGTCGGCGAGTTCGAACTGATTGCCCGCTATTTCGCGCCGCTCGCCCGGACCTTCGCCGGTGCCGGCAGCCTTGAAAGCGACAACGCCTTCCTGCCCGCCGATTCGAGGCACGATATCGCGGTGAAGACCGACACGATCGTGTCCGGCGTTCATTTCCTGGCGGATGAAAGGCCGGAGCGCGTGGCGGCGAAGGCCCTTCGCGTATGCCTGTCGGACCTGGCTGCCGGCGGGGCTTCGCCGTTTGTCTATCAAATGTCGCTGGCGCTGCCCCGGGGCTGGCAGGAGCGATGGGTTGCGGGATTCGCGCGCGGACTGGCGGCCGACCAGCGCCGCTATCGGATCGTCCTGTGTGGCGGCGACACCGTGGTGATGCCGGGCCCGCTCACGGTCACCATCACGGCCTTCGGCAAGGTGCCGCGCGGCAAGGGATTGGGGCGCGCCGGCGCCCGGGCCGGCGACGAACTGTGGGCAAGCGGCACGATCGGCGACGGGGCGCTCGGCCTGCTCGCGGCGCGTGGCCGGCTGAAGGGACTCGGCCTCCGTGATCGCAAGATCCTCGAGGAACGCTATCGCCAGCCGCGACCGCGCACCGCGCTGGGAAGCCGCCTGATCGGTATCGCGCGTGCTGCGGCCGATGTTTCCGACGGACTGCTGGCGGACGCCGGCCATATCGCGACGGCATCGCGGCTGGCCGCGCACATCGAACGGGACCAGGTGCCGCTGTCGGCCGCAGCCCGGCGCGCGCTGGCCGTCGACCCGGCCTTGTGGGCGAACGTGCTGGGCGGTGGCGACGATTATGAACTCGTGATCGCCGTGCCGCCGGGACGAGCGCGCGCCTTGCTGGCTGCTGCGCGGCTGGCTCGGGTCAACGTGACACGGATCGGCCGCTTCGCTCGGGGCAGCGGCGTGCGCCTCACCATCGAAGGGCAGGCAACGGCCGCGCCGCGCGCCGGCTACGTTCATTTCTGACGCGGCGACCGCGGCTCGTTCATAGCTGGACTGCATCCGGCGCGCGGCGATCGAGGCTATTTGCTTGGGGGGCGCTGGGCGCGCGACTAGAGTGCGCGCCCAATGGACGGCTCGATCAAGATACAGGAAGCTCCCGCGGCGCCTACGCCCACGCGCATGCCACCGCGATCTCTGCGCAACATCGCCTTGCTGGCGATGTGCCAGGCTTTGACCCAGGGCAGCAACACGTTGATGTTCGCCTCGTCGGCGCTGGCGGTGCTCACCATCGTGTCGCCCGACACGCGCATGTGGGCCAATCTACCGGTCACCATGCAGCATCTCGGGGTCATGCTTTCGGTGTTCCCGGCCTCGATGTTGATGATGCGCCGGGGGCGCAAATTCGGCTTCCGGACCGGCTCCGCAATGGGCATGGTCGGTGCGTCCCTTGCCGCTCTCGGCCTCGGCATCGGAAGCTTTCCCGTGATGTGCCTGGGCGGCCTGTTCCTGGGCAACGCCATCGCCAATATGCAGCTCTACCGCTTCGCCGCGGTCGAACTGGCGCCTGGCGCGTTTCGGGCGCAGGCGATTTCCTATGTAACGGCCGGCGGCGTGCTCGCGGGGTTCCTCGGACCGGGGTTGGCGCGCTTCACCCCGGACCTGTGGTTGCCGACGTTTCAGGCGAGCTTCGTCGCCGTCATCTTCGTTCATGCCTTGGTCTTCATCATCCAGGGCTTCATCGAGTATCCGACCGTCAAGGCGGAGGAAAACGCCGGTCCGCAGAGGTCGCTGTTCGAGATCGTGACCCAGCCGGCCTATATGGTGGCCTGCGCCGGGTCGATGATCGCCTTTGGCGTCATGTCTTTCGTCATGGCGGCCTCGCCGCTTGCCATCGTGCAGTGCGGCTTGAGCCGGACCGAGGCGCCGATCACCATCTTCGTGCACGTCATGGGCATGTTCGTGCCGTCGTTCTTCACGGGACACCTGATCGCCCGTTTCGGCATCTTCAACGTGATGATCGCCGGTATCGCGGTGCTGGTCGGCGGCGTTGCGGTGGCTCTCACGGGGGTAACGGAATGGCACTTCCGGGGAGCTTTGATGCTGAACGGGATCGGCTGGAACTTCCTGTTCGTCGGCGCCACGACGCTGCTCACCACCACCTACCGGCCGTCGGAGCGGGGCAAAGCCCAGGCTTTCAACGATTTCATGGTGTTCAGCGTCACCACCGTCTCCAGCCTGATGGCCAGCGTGGTCCTGGAACTCAAGGGTTGGGCCGTTCTCAATTACATGGCGCTCGCCCTGGTTCTCGTGGCTCTGGCGGTGATTGCCGTGTTCAAGCTGCGAAATCCCTCACGCGCCTGACGCCAAGTCTTTGAGGCGATAGGGGTTTTCCCACCGCCTTGTTGCGAAGACGGGGCCATTCTGTCATTTTCCGCCCGCCTCGCGCCGGGGGGAGTCGTTGACTTCGGCGTGCGCCGGGCTGAAAACGCCGCAAAAACAATAGGTTAGAATCTATGTCTCCTGTCCTTATGGCCGTCATAGGCTGCGGCATCATCGCCGTGCTGTACGGCGTCGTTACCGCGTCGCGCGTCATGGCTGCCGACGCTGGCACTCCACGAATGCAAGAGATTGCCCAGGCCATTCAGGAGGGCGCGGGCGCCTATCTGCGGCGCCAGTACACGACCATCGCCATCGTCGGCGTCGTCGTCCTCGTCGTGCTGGCCGTGCTGCTGGGCAAATACTCGGCCGTCGGCTTCCTGATCGGCGCCGTTCTGTCGGGGGCCACCGGTTTCATCGGCATGAACGTGTCGGTGCGCGCCAATGTGCGTACCGCCGTCGCGGCCCAGAAGAGCCTGGCCCAGGGTCTCGACCTCGCCTTCAAGGCGGGTGCGGTAACCGGCATGCTGGTCGCAGGCCTCGCCCTGATCGGCGTCGGCGGCTACTACGCCGTCCTCCTCAAGATGGGTGTCGCCGGGGGCAGCCGCGACATGATCGACGCCCTGGTTTCGCTGGGCTTCGGCGCCTCGCTGATCTCGATCTTCGCCCGTCTCGGCGGCGGCATCTTCACCAAGGGTGCGGACGTCGGCGGCGACATGGTCGGCAAGGTCGAGGCCGGTATCCCGGAAGACGACCCCCGCAACCCGGCGACCATCGCCGACAACGTCGGCGACAACGTCGGCGATTGCGCCGGCATGGCCGCCGACCTGTTCGAGACCTACGCGGTGACGACCGTCGCCACGATGGTCCTGGCGTCGATCTTCTTCGCCGCCGATCCCATGCTGGTCTCCAAGCTGATGGCCTTCCCGCTGGTCATCGGTGGCGCCTGCATCATCACCTCGATCATCGGCACCTACTTCGTCCGGCTCGGCTCGGACGGCAACATCATGTGGGCGATGTACAAGGGCGTGATCGTGGCCGCGGTGCTGTCGATCCCGGCCATCTACTTTGCCACCGACCGCCTGATCGGCATGAGCACGGTGCTGAAGGTGGGGGACAAGTCGTTCACCGGCATGTCGCTGTTCTGGTGCTCGCTGGTCGGCCTCGCCATCACCGGCATTATCGTCTGGATCACGGAATACTACACCGGCACTGACTACCGTCCGGTCAAGGCCGTCGCCAAGGCGTCGGTCACCGGCCACGGCACCAATGTCATCGCGGGTCTCGCGATGTCGATGGAAGCCACGGCCGGCCCGGCGCTGCTGATCTGTGCCGGCATCGTGACCTGCTACGTGCTGGCCGGCCTGTTCGGCATCGCCATCGCCACGACGGCCATGCTGGCGCTCGCCGGTATGGTGGTGGCGCTCGACGCCTACGGCCCTGTCACCGACAACGCTGGCGGCATCGCCGAAATGGCGGGCTTGCCGAAGGAAGTGCGCAAGAACACCGACGCTCTCGACGCCGTCGGCAACACCACCAAGGCGGTCACCAAGGGCTACGCCATCGCCTCGGCCGGCCTTGGTGCACTTGTGCTGTTCGCGGCCTACACCTCGGACCTCGACTACTTCATCGCCCAGGGCAAACTCGGCGTGAAGGCGGTCAGCTTCTCGCTGACCAACCCCTACGTCGTGGTCGGTCTGCTGATCGGCGGCGGTCTGCCGTATCTGTTCGGCGGCATGTCCATGCTGGCCGTCGGCCGCGCCGCGCAGTCGGTGGTGGAGGAGGTTCGCCGCCAGTTCAAGGAGAAGCCCGGCATCATGGCGGGCACGGATCGTCCGGATTACGGCCGCGCCGTCGACATGCTCACCAAGGCCGCGATCAAGGAGATGATGATCCCGTCGCTGCTGCCGGTTCTGTCGCCGATCGTGCTGTTCTTCGTGATCGCCGCCATCGCGGGCCGCGCCGACGCTTTCGCGGCAGTCGGCGCTATGCTGCTGGGCGTGATCGTCACCGGCATCTACGTCGCCATTTCGATGACGGCGGGCGGCGGTGCCTGGGACAACGCCAAGAAGTACATCGAGGAGGGCCATTTCGGCGGCAAGGGATCCGAGGCTCACAAGGCCGCGGTGACCGGTGACACCGTCGGCGACCCGTACAAGGACACGGCCGGTCCGGCCGTGAATCCCATGATCAAGATCACGAACATCGTGGCCCTGCTGCTGCTCGCCGTCCTCGCGCACTGAGACGGCGGCACCGAACGCTACGGAAAAGCCCCGGTCCAAAGGACCGGGGCTTTTTCTATGCGCCTGTGAGCAAGGTGAAGTTCGTGCCGCGACCTCAGATGCCGCTGCCGCCGGTCGGCGCACCCGGGTTCGTACCGCTCTTGTTGGCGGGATTGAACTTGCCGACGTTACCCAGGATCTGCTCCAGCACCGTGAGTTCCTTGCCCGAAGTGGGCGTGATGCGCTTGACCATGGCGATGTCCTGCGCGTCCTTCAGGTCGTAGTTCTTGATCGCATCAACGCGGCCAGATTCATTGAACGTGATCTGGATCACCTTCTGCTGCGTGATCTCGGGCTTCAGGAACGCATACCCTTCCTGCGTTTCGCTGATGTAGTACCAAATATTCGGGTTGAACGTGGAGACCGCCGACGGCGAGCCGACGAGGCGAATGACGTCCTCGCGGCTCTGGGAGCCGGCCTCGAGCTTCTCGACGGAGCCGGGTGTCGCCGCGAAGCCGCGCTGATTGAAGTGAGGGTCGCAGGCAGCCAGCGTCACCAGGGCGGGGGCGAGCAGGGCGCCAGCGAGGGCGAGGGAGGCGGTGCGGCGCATGAGCGGGTTCTTGAGTAGGGCTTGGGTTCCGGGGAAAGACAGTGCACAACATGTCGCGATGGTCGTTCCGGGTCAACCTGAGCCCGTGACCACAGGGAGCTGGGTCGTGTTTCGCCGCAAGAGTGCCGAAGACAAATTTGCCGCCGCGTTTTATGCCCGGGTCGCGGAGCGGGCACGGTTGCCGGAACTGTTCGATGCCTGCGGCATTCCCGACACGCTCGATGGCCGCTTCGATTCGCTGGCCTTGCATGCGGCGCTCGCCATCGATCGTCTGCGTCGCGAACCCGACGGCGAACCGTTGGCGCAGGCCTTCTTCGATATCATGTTCCGCCACCTGGATGTCACGTTGCGTGAGCTCGGCGTTCAGGACCTCGGCGTGGGGCGCCGCATCAAGGTCATGGCGGAGGGGTTGCACGGGCGGGCGCTTGCCTACCGCGAGGCTCTTGCGGGTGGCCCGACGCCTCTTGCTGAAGTCTTGCGGCGCAACGCCTATGGCGGTAGGCCGCCTGCCGACGATGCCGTGGGCAGGCTCGAAGCATATGTCGGCGAATACGTTCGACGACTTGCTGAAACACCTCGCAATGACCTAATAAAGTAGATTAGAAAAATGTCCGAACATACTAATAATGAATATAAATCGGAGATTGAACGCATCCTGGACCTGGACCGCCTAGGCAGAGCCGGTGCGGCATTGGACATCGTCGCCAGCGAGAGCGAGTGCACGGCGCTGGCCAAGAGGTTTGGGTTCCTCGGCCTCCACGGCTTCGCGGCCCGAGTGACAGTGGATTTGCAGCCTGGTGGTCAGGTGGTGGTCGAGGGCCGGCTGCGTGGAAGGATCGTCCAGGCCTGCGTCCTGAGCCTGGACCCGGTGAGCCAAGAGCTCGACGACGCATTCCGCATTGTCTTCAGGAAGGATCTGGCCGAGGAGCGCGATCCGGAGAGCGGTGAGGCCGTGCTCAACGCCCAGGCCGACGCCCCCGAGCCGCTCGCGGGAAATATGCTCGATGTCGGCGAAATCGTTGCCGAACAGCTTTCGCTGGTGGCCGAGCCCTATCCTCGCCGGCCAGGCGTGAAGCTGGAAGATGTGCTGCCTAAGCCCAAGGGCGGCCTGCGGCGAGGGGCACCCGGGCAGCAGCGCCATCCCTTTGCCGGTCTGGCCGCGCTCAGAGACAAGCCCCGCCGCGGGCGCTAAACTGTTGCAGTGGTGGAACGATTTAGCTAGAGAAGGCCGCCCGCCGCGCCGTTAGAGCGCGGCTCAGCTTTTTGGGGCCAGCGTTGGCGCGGCCCCGTCGTGGAGATCGTCATGGCTGTTCCCAAGAAAAAGATATCGAAGTCCCGCCGCAATATGCGCCGGGCTCACCACGCGCTGCCGACCATGGCGTATATCGAGTGCAAGAATTGCGGCGAACTCAAGCGGCCGCACATGGTCTGTTCGCATTGCGGGTACTACCGCGAGGACATGCCGGTTCTGGCCGACGCGACGTCGGCCGAGAAGTAGGCCGTAGCACGCCGCCGGCAATGCGCTGGCAACCGACAGGCAGAGCATCCCCGTGAGCGTGGGCAAGGTCGTTCTGGCACTCGACGGCATGGGGGGCGATCACGCACCCGAAGTCGTCGTGAATGGAGCCGATATTGCCCGCGAGCGCTATCCCGGCGCTTCCTTTCTCCTGTTCGGCGACCCAGCCCGGCTGAAGCCGTTGGTCGACCGGCGCAAGGGCCTGGCCCAGGCGCTCGAGATCGTTCCGGCCGAGGACGCGGTCAGCCCCGACGACAAGCCATCCTTTGCGCTGCGCCGCAGACGCCAGTCGAGCATGTGGCTGGCTGTGGACGCGGCGGCTCAGGGCCGCGCCGACACGGTGGTGTCTGCGGGCAATACCGGTGCACTACTCGCCATCTCGATGGTTGCCATGCGCATGCTCGAAGGCGCACACCGTCCGGCGCTAGCGTCGTTCCTGCCGACCAGCAAGGGCGAGACGGTGATGCTGGATCTCGGCGCCAACCTCGAGTGCGACGCCGGCAACCTCGCCGAGTTCGCCGTCATGGGCAGCGTGTTCGCCCAGGTCCTGCTCGGCCTCAGCGATCCGACGGTCGGCCTGTTGAATGTCGGCTCGGAGGAACTCAAGGGGCATGAGGAATTGCGGCAGGCGGCGTTGTGGCTGCGCCGCGAAGGCTCGCCGGTCTCCTTCCACGGATTTGTCGAGGGCAACGACATCGGCGCAGGGAAGGTGGACGTCGTCGTCACCGATGGCTTCACCGGCAACGTCGCGCTGAAGGCAATCGAAGGCACGGCCAGGCTCTATACCACCTTCGTGCGCGATGCTTTCCGGACCTCGACCTTCGCCAAGATCGGCTATCTTTTCGCCTCTGGCGCCTGGGTCAAGCTGCGCAAGCGCGTCGATCCGCGGCGCTACAATGGCGGCGTGTTCCTGGGGCTCAATGGCGTCTGCGTGAAAAGCCACGGTGGCACTGATGCACTGGGTTTCGCCTATGCCATCGGCGTGGCGATCGACATGGTTCGCTACGAATACAAGAACAAGCTTGTCGAAGGGCTTGCCAAGCTGCGCGAGGTGACGTCGAGCGCGGAGGCGCCGGCGCTGCAGGCGGGTGGAGGAGGCGCGTGATTCGTTCCGTCGTTCAGGGTTGCGGCTCCTACCTGCCGGAGCGGGTGGTCACCAATGCTGACCTCGCCGGCAAGATGGATACCTCCGATGAATGGATCCAGCAGCGGACCGGCATTCGCCAGCGCCATATCGCGGCGGCTGGCGAGCTGACCTCGCATCTGGCAATCAAAGCCTCGGAACGGGCGTTGGCCCATGCCGGCCTCAAGGCGTCCGACCTCGATCTCATCGTTCTGGCGACGGCAACGCCCGACGAGACCTTTCCTGCCACCGCGACGCGCGTGCAAGCCGAACTCGGCATGACCGGGGGCGCGGCCTTCGACTTGCAGGCCGTCTGCGCCGGCTTCGTCTACGGACTTTCGGTCGCCGACAGCATGATCAAGACGGGCCTTGCCTCGACCGCGCTGGTGATCGGCGCCGAGACCTTTTCCCGCATTCTCGACTGGAACGATCGCGGCACCTGCGTGCTGTTCGGCGATGGGGCCGGTGCGGTCGTGTTACGCGCCGAGGAGGGCAAGGGGACATCGGCCGATCGCGGTGTGCTTGCCAGCGCCCTTCATTCCGATGGCCGTCAGCACGACATTCTTTATGTCGACGGTGGACCGTCCTCGACCCAGACCACGGGCCTGCTGCGGATGGAAGGCAAGGAGGTCTTCAAGCATGCGGTCGTCAACATGGCGACCGTGGTCGGTGAAGTGCTGGCCAAGGCTGGCTTCGAGACCAAGGATATCGACTGGCTGGTGCCGCACCAGGCGAACAAGCGCATCATCGACGGAACCGGCCGCAAGCTCGGCCTGCCGCCGGAGCGGGTGGTGGTCACCGTCGACCGGCATGCCAACACGTCGGCGGCCTCCATTCCGCTCGCCCTCGATGTGGCCGTGAAGGACGGGCGCATAAAAAAGGGCGATCTGCTGCTGCTCGAGGGCATTGGCGGTGGTCTTGCCTGGGGAGCCTCGCTGCTCCGCTGGTAGGTTTCTCGCTCGGGCAGGGATTGAAACAAAAGGCGACGCTACACTTGACATACCCAACCTCTTTTAGTAGGTTGTGGGTAACAGGAGTAACGTCATGGCCCGGTCGGTTCTTTCCGCCCCTCACTTTCAAGACGAAGCAGCGGCTTTCGAGTACGTCGAGGCGCACCTCTGGCCGAATGGCCCGACGTGCCCCCATTGCGGAAACGCTGATACGGCGCGCATTGGCCGCCTGCAGGGCAAGACGACCCGCCCAGGCCTTCGCAAGTGCTACGCCTGCCGGAAGCCCTTTACGGTCCGCATTGGCTCGATCTTCGAGGATAGCCACCTTGCCCTGCACCTGTGGCTTCAGGTCATTCACCTCATGTCGGCCGGCAAGAAGGGCATCAGCACCCGCCAGATACAAAGGATGCTGAATTGCTCGATGAAAACCGCGTGGCACCTGACCCACCGTATCCGCGCGGCGATGACGCCTGCCGATACCGGCCCGATGGGCAGCGAAGGCGGCACCATTGAAGCGGACGTGACCTATGTCGGCCGCAAGCCCAACACCAAGGTCCGCCGTGGCACCGGCCACGTGAACGCGGTCTTTACCCTCGTCCAGCGCGACGGCACCGCCCGCTCCAGCCATATCCCGAACGTCCGCGCCTCCAGCATCGGCCGGGTTCTGGAAAAGCACGCCTCGCGGAAGGCCCACCTGCAGACGGACGAAGCCCGCGTGTTCAAGGAAATGGGCTTCAACTTCGCCAGCCATCAGACCGTCAATCACTCGCAGGACGAATATGCGCGGGGCGACGTTTACACGAACACCGTCGAGGGCTTTTTCTCGATCCTCAAGCGGGGCGTCTACGGCACCTACCAGAACATCAGCGAGCATCATCTGCATCGCTACCTGACCGAGTTTGATTTCCGCTACAGCACGCGCCCTGCGCTCGGGATCGACGACAGCACCCGCGCCGGGCTCATGGTGAAGGGCGGCAAAGGCAAGCGTCTCACCTACGAAACAGTTGGTCGGGCGCACTAAGCGGCTTCCCAAGGTTGCCGCTATCGTGCGGCGTTTCTTGGACGAATGGGATTGAAGAGAGTCGAGAGGGAAAGCCGGTTGCAACGGCCTTCCCTCTCTTTCGCGCCCAGTTGGTGCAAACAACGTAGGAGCGACTTTCATGTGGGCTTCAACTGCGTGCGAAGCGTTGCGCAAGGGCTGCTGCCTAGAGATTCGGTATGACGGGTATAGCCGTGTCGTCGAGGTTCATGCGGTCGGTGTCACGAGCGCCGGACACGATGTTATGCGCGTTTGGCAGATTAGGGGCGGGAGCGTTAGTAACGAGCCCGTCGGCTGGAAGCTGTTGCGTCTCGACGAGGCCATGGGCGTCGCGATCCTTAGCGAGAAGTCCATGGCTCCGCGGCGCGACTACAAGCGGGGCGACCGCGCTATGCAGCGGGTCATCTGTCAGGTTTAGGCCGCCGCAATCGCACGGCCCTACCGGATACGCGGGCGCGTTGTAGATGGCACAATCGGACCAATGCCCAAAGCTGGGAGTTTTGCTCATGATGCTGCGACTCCTCTGTGATAGGTTGGCGTGATGTCGAAGAAGCCTGCCGTAAAGCCCAAGCTAACGGACGCCGAGCGCCACAAGCGTTTCGTGGAAATGGCGCACGAGGTCGAGGCCGACGAGTCGCCCGGTTCATTCGACATCGCTTTTGCCCGCGTCGCGAAGCCTGCGCCGCTCCGCGCGAAGAAATCTCCTAAGCCGACCTAGCTCAGAGGCCCTTTCCTCCGGCGTTTCCTTCCAAAGTGGAACGATCGGGCCGTTCGGCCACTCAAGGGGCGGCCACGTTTGCCCCTTGGGATGCACAAGCATCATCGGATAGATCGCGTTGAAGAATGGCGCGTGATCATGGCTCCCCTCTAGAACGGCGAGGGTCACATAGGCGCATAGATCGGCAATCTGCAGGATCGGCTCATCACGCTTGGCGCTGAACTTAATGCCGCCCCGGATATGCGTCAGAGGGAAGTGGGTGGGCGTTACCGCCCATTCCTCGATTCTAGGGTCAGTCTTAAGCATGTGGTGAACCCCCAAGAGGCTTTCTTCAACCTCTCGACGGTTTTCGGCCACAAGCTCAGCAACCTCATCGGGCCAGAGATCACGCATCGTGCGCTCGATGATATGCGTGTAATCGACGAAAGCGACGCCATGAGTAGTAACGTCATGGGCCGTGCGCGCCGCGCGCTCGTCCAGATGGGGGGCGTGGAGCGTTACCGCCTCCTTCACCTGGGCCTTGCGCTTCAGCCCGATTACAATGGGAAGATCAAAAAGCGCCGGCATCTGCGCCAGATCCCAGAGGATGTCCCAACACTTATCGCGGGGCCATTTCTCCCGGTCCCTGAAGTAGTTGTTGTTGTTCCAAATATCGGCGGAGTGGAAGACAAACCCGCGCCTGTCAGGTTCAGGGATATGCTTGGCAACGAGGCTTTCGATGTGGGTCTCTACGCGAACCGTTTGACTGTCCGCATGGACTACCGGGCCAGCCACGACAAACCACGGCCCCTGCCGTGAGTAGGATTCATCGCAAAAAGCCTGTCGCACGAGCCGGGCACCCTCCAGCCTCGCGCCCCCAAGGGCGTAGGGCATCATCCTAACCCCTTATTTTGGGGTTGGGTATGCGAAGTGTAACTTCGCCAAACAAAATTGTCCGCAACGGAACGAGAACAGACGGCGATTCAAGTCCACCCGCTATCCTCCTGATATTGACCGCTTTCCAACCTTAGAGTAAGGATTAAGTGGGGGAAGGAAGGGTACCGGAGTGGAAGGCCGGACTATCACGCGTGCCGATCTGAGCGAGTCCGTGTTCCAGGAAGTGGGACTGTCTCGCAATGAATCCAGCGATCTCGTGGAGACAATTCTCTCCGAGGTCGTGGAAGCCTTGGCGCGTGGCGAGTCGGTGAAGATCTCGTCTTTCGGGAGTTTCACCGTTCGCGACAAGGGCCAGCGCGTGGGCCGCAATCCGAAGACGGGACAGGAAGTACCGATCCTGCCGCGGCGTGTACTCGTCTTTCGAGCGTCGAACGTCCTTAAATCTATGATCAATGGGGCGCCCGGCGAGAACTAGGGGTAGTTGGGGAAATGTGGGGGTCTTGTCATGGCCGTATCGGCTCAGACCGCCGAAAGGCGGGTTGAAAAGTCGGCGCAGGCGTTTCGCACGATCAGCGAAGTCGCGACCGAACTGGATGTGCCGCAGCACGTGCTGCGGTTCTGGGAAAGCAAGTTCAGCCAGGTCCGTCCGCTCAAGCGGGGCGGCGGCCGGCGGTACTATCGGCCGGAGGACATCGACCTCCTGCGCCGCATTCGCACGCTGCTCTACGACGACGGCTACACCATCAAGGGCGTCCAGCGCCTTCTGAAGGAAAGCCGTGGCCGCCTGCCGCAGCCGCAACGCCTCGATCTGGCGGCGGAAAGCGCACTCGAAAGCCTGCGCATCGTGTCGGCTCGCGCCGAAGCAATGGCCGGCGGTGCTGTTCGTCCGCCGTTGCCGCGGACAGGTCCGCAGCCGTCGACCACGACGCCGCGGGCCGCCATGCTGGACCTGCACAAGCGCCGCGAGATCGAAACGGTGCTGGAAGACCTCGAGCAGGCGCTGACGCAGCTCCGCAGCACACTTAAGGCACAAAACTAGACAAGGACTAGATCGCTGCCGGGGGGCGACGATCTAGGACTTGGAGCGTTCAATTCAGTGAAACACCAGATCGGGTAGCCGTTGTCACAAACTACGGCAACTGCCTGATTTTCTTTGGTTTTTTACTAGTCAGGCGTATCCTGTAGGTAAGGGACCGTTGTGTCGGCATCGTCAGAGGGGGGCGCCGCCGTGTTAACCAGCCGCACTTTCGCGCTTCAAGAGGCGCGATCATTTGATATTCTTTCGTTTAATGACAATGAGTTGGGGGACGATCTTCCAACTCTCGTCGAATTGCTTTATCTCCGCCGGGGCCTCACCCAAGCAGGGGGCAAGCTGCCGCTGTTCGACCTCGACGGTCAGGACGTCGATGCCGCCGTCGTGCGGCGCTGCGTCGACCGCGGCTGGGCCGAGCCCTGGTTCAACAATCCGCTGAAGCCGGATTGGCTGGTGTGCAAGCTCACCGACGCGGGCCGTCGGGTCGCTGCGGCGCCGTAACAATCCAGCTCACGACAGCGGCGGCCGCCAGCAGCGCCGCGGCCAGCAGGAACGGCGCACCAGGCAGCCAACCGAGCAGCCAGGCGAATATGCCGGTGAACAGGCCCGGGCCGAGCAAGCCTGCGACGCTGCGGACCGAGCTGTTGGCGCCCTGAAGCTGACCCTGCTCGGACGCAGTTACCCGCCGGCTCATCATGTCCATGGCCGCCGGGCCCGAGATGCCCCACAGCGCCATGACCGGGACACCGAACAGGAACCAGGTCCCTGAAGGCGCCAACCCGTAGATCGCCATGCCCAGGCCACCCGTCATGAGGCCGGCGAACAGGGCGCGTCTCGGCCCAAGCCGTCCGACGATCGGTCCGACCAGAAGACCTTGGACGAGCGCACTGCAGATCCCGACCAACGCCAGGGTGAGGCCGACGGTCGTCTCGCCCCAGCCATAGCGATAGGCGGCGTAGAGGACGAACACCGACGGCAGGACCTGATGGGCGACATTGGCGAGGAAGTCGACGGACGCCAGCCCGATGAGCTGCCGGTGCGAGCGCAGCAGGTCCAGCGAACCCAAGGGATTGGCACGTTTCCAGGCGAACGCCATGCGCTTCTCCGGCGGCAGCGATTCCGGCAGCACGAACCAGCCGAAGGCGGCGTTGATCAGGCAGGCCGCCGCCGACACCCAGAACGGCAGGCGAGGGTCGAGGCCGCCCAGCAGGCCGCCGATCGCGGGTCCCAGGACGAAGCCTGCACCGAACGCCATGCCGACGATGCCGAAGGCCTTGGCGCGTCCGTCCGGTGTCGTGACGTCGGCAATGTAGGCGAACGAGGTGCTGATCGTGGCTGCCGTGATGCCGGAGATCACCCGGCCGACGAACAGCAGCGCGAGCGAGGGCGCCACCGCCATGAAGATGTAGTCGAGTCCGAGGCCCAGGCAGGAAATCAGGATCACCGGCCGGCGGCCGAAGCGATCCGAGAGCGCGCCGAGCAGCGGCGAGAAGAGGACCTGCATCAGCCCCCAGACCGTGGCGAACACGCCGAAGACCTCGGCAGCTCCTGCGGTGTCGCCGTCCATGAAGCCGAGCACGATGCCGGGCAACACCGGGATCATCACGCCGAGTGCCAGCACGTCGAGCGTCACCGTGCAGAAGATGAAGGCAAGGGCGCGTCGGGTGTTCATGCGAACCGTGACCGGAAGGAAGCGGCGCACTGAAGACCATCACCGCGCCAGGGTACAAGCGGCGGCCGACGGCAATATGCCATCGGCGAGCGTGTGCGCTGGCCCCTGAAGTAAATTGGTCGGGGCGACAGGATTTGAACCTGCGACCCCCAGTCCCCCAGACTGATGCGCTACCAGGCTGCGCTACGCCCCGACCGGTTGCCGCGGCTGGCGCCGCGGCAGGGGGGCTTTAGCGCGAATGGCAGTGATGCCGCAAGCCGGCTTGCGTCGCGCCGGAGCCGGGCCGATACAGGATGGCATGGATTCTCGCGATTCCGGCCGGCGCGTCCTGCTGTTTTCCTCGATCGGCCATGCGCTGATGCACCTGATGACGGCATTTTATGCCGTGATCGTGCTGACACTCGCCATTGCCTGGAAGCTGCCGGCCGAGGATCTGCTTCGCCTCTATGCCCCGGCCAGCATCCTGCTGGGCGTCATGTCGCTGCCCGCGGGCTGGGCCTCGGACCGCTTCGGCGCGCCCGCCATGATGGTCGTGATGTTCGCGGGCCTGGGCCTGTCGTCGATCGTTTGCGGCCTGGTGCCGACCGGAGACACCTTCGCGCTGTCTCTGGCGCTGTGCGGGATCGGCGCATTCGGCGCCATCTATCACTCCGTCGGCATCGGCTGGGTGATCCGGACCGCCAGGGAACAGGGCCACGCCATGGGCGTGAACGGCTTGTGGGGCAGCGCCGGCCTCGCGCTCTACGGCATCGTGCCGGGTGTGCTGATCACGCTGGCCTCGTGGCGAGCAGCCTTCATCGTGCCGGGCGTCGTCTGCCTCGCCGTTGGAGCGGCGCTCTTCCTCGAGATCAGGCGGGGCCGCGTCGGTGACCGGCCGATGCCCGAGACGCCCGGCGTCGCGGCCGGCCGCAGCGACTTCTGGCGGGTCTTCTCGGTGCTCTCGGTGACCATGGCGCTCGAGGGCGTCACCTGGGCCGCGGTGATGTATGGCGCCGCGCTCGTGTTCCAATCGCGCCTCGGCGACCAGATCGCCTGGCTGCGGGACGGGCTCGCCTCGTGGGGGATCGTCACGCAGGCCGTGCTGTGGGTCGGGCTCGCGACCTCGATGATCTACATCGTCTCCGGCGTCGCGCAGTACGCCATGGGACGCCGCATCATCGATCGCTATCCGCTGAAGGCCACCTATGTCACGGCCTCGGCGCTGCAGGTGGGCGCCATGCTGGCGCTCGCCATGGGCAATGGCTACATCGCACTGGCCGGTGCGATCGCCTCGGCCGTGCTGAGCTCGGCCGCAGGGCCGGTCGAGAACATCCTGATCGCGCGCTACACCCCCAGCCGCTATCACGGCCTGGGCTTCGGGGCGAAGTTCGTCGTGTCGCTCGGCGCCAGCCCGTTCGCCATCCTGGCCATCGCCTGGGTGCGCGAGACCACGGGCAGCCTCGAGCTGCTGTTCCTCGGCCTTGCCGTCACTTCCATGGTGATCGCGCTGGTGGCGCTGCTGCTGCCGGGCAGCGACCGCGCCCGGGAAGGGCGCTACTTGGTCGAACGCGCTGCCTTGTAGGCCGGCCGCGCCAGGCAGCGGTCGAGCCACGCGCCGACGTTGGGGAAGGGCGCGAAGTCGAACTTGATCGGCTTGGCCCAGCTCATGATCGAAGCGAGATTGAGATCGGCCACGGTGAAGGCGGAGCCCAGCAGATAGTCGCGGCCCTCCAGCGCGCCGTTCAGGACGCCGAACGGCTTGGGCAGTGCCTTCAACGCCTCGGCGACGGCCTCGGGCTTGCGCTTGTCCGGCGCGGTCATGAACATGTCGATGAGGACGGTGAGCAGGTGGCGCTCGACTTCGGTCATGCCCCAGAAGCTCCATTGATTGCAGTGCGCCTGGTCCTCGAGGCTGGCCGGCATGAAGCCGTCCTTGTTGTACTTGGCCGCGAGATAGAGGTTGATCGCCATCGACTCGAACAGCTTGAAGTCGCCGTCGACCAGCATCGGCACCTTGCCGTTGGGATTGATCTTGAGATAGTCCGCGCTCTTGAGATCCTTCATCTCCAGCGCCACGTGTTCGAATGGGATGCCGAGTTCGTGCACGATCCAGAGTGCGCGCGCCGCGCGCGACGCTGCGGGTCCGTAAATCTTGATCGCCACTGCAAGTCTCCCCAGGAAATCTTCGAACCGACGATAATGTAGCCAGCCGATCCGGTCTAATTATTCTCCGAGCCCATACTCCGCGCCGACATAGCCATGCAGATGGCCGAAGCGTTCCGTCATGACCGCGGCGAGGTCCTTGTCGGGGCCGGCGATCCACCCGCCCGCGCGTACCGCATAGCGCGTCGACGAAGCGGCCGCCTTGGGCCCGGGGCCTTGCTGCAGAGCCCGCGCGGCGCTCATCACCATCTTGCGGAACTCGACGATGCCGACGTCGGTCGGCCCGAGGTGTTCGCGGGTGCGATCCTGGATCGGGCCCTGGCTGTCCTGAATCGCGGCATCCTGATCGGATACCCCGCTGATGCCGGTGTAGCTCAGCGTCTTCTGCAGTTCGCGGTCGATGAGATAGTCGTTTCGGATGTTGCGCTTCGGCACGTAGGTCTCGTCGATCTCGGCATGGAGGCTCAGTCCCGAAGCGTACTTGGCACGCTCGGCGTTGGTGAGCGGCCGGTCCGGAACCCAGCTGTAGGTGTAGATCCAGCACGTCGTGTCGTCGACCGGCACCCAGGTCTGGCCGTGGTAGACCTCGCCGGGGAAGGCGACCGGCACCAGCGCGTGATTGGGCGCGAGATACTGGGCGATGCGCCAATAGAGATCGGTCGTGTCGGTCTTGCGTCCGGCGGCAATCACCAGACCGGCATCGTGGCTTTGGATCCTGAATTTTGGCCGGGGATCGTCGGTCACCCAGCGACTGCGATCGGCCAGGCCGCCTTCCTGGCCGATCGCCGACGTCTTGCGCAGGATGTCGAGCCTGGTCGCCTCGTCCTTGGTCGGGATGGCGTGCAGGAAGGAGAAATGGGCGGTGTCGATCGCGCCCTCGAGGCTTTGCACCCAGTTACAGTCCTGCCACTTCTTTGAGACGAAGCGGGAGGAGGCGGGCACCAGGCCGAGTTCGAGCTGCGGCAGCTCCGGCATCTTGTCGCGCGGGCCCATGTAGACCCAGATCATGTCTGCCCATTCGCGCGCCGGATAGGCGAGGAGCTTGATCGTGTCCTTGTAGGCAGACTCCGGCGGCGAGGTCGGGAGATCGACGCAGTTTCCGTCGAGGTCGAACTTCCAGCCATGGAACGAGCAGCGCAGGCCGCAGTCTTCGTTGCGGCCATAGTAGAGATTGGCGCCGCGGTGCGGGCAATGCGGCTCGACGATGCCGATCCGGCCGTCGGTCTGGCGGAAGGCGAGCAGGTCCTCGCCCATGATCCTGATCTTCCTGGGCGGTCCGTCGCGCTCGGGCAATTCTTCCGAGAGCAGCGCCGGCATCCAGAAGCGGCGCAGCAGCTCGCCCATCGGCGTGCCCTTGCCGCTCCGGGTCAGGAACTCGTTGTCCGCTCGGCTCAGCATCAGTCACCCAATCCGTACTGGTTGCCGATGTAGCCGTGACGGTGGCCGAATCGCTCGGTCATCACCGCGGCGAGGTCCTTGTCGGGTGTCGCCACCCAGCCGCCCGAACGCACGGCGTAGCGGTTCGGGCAGGCTGCCGCGCGCGGTTCCTGGCCAGCGCCGAGTGCCCGGGCGCCGCCCATCGTCATCTTGCGGAATTCGACCACGCCGATGTCGGTCGGCCCGAGATGCTCGCGCGTGCGGTCCTGGATCGGGCCCTGGCTGTCCTGGATGGCGGCGTCCTGCTCGGACACGCCGGTGATGCCGGTGAAGGTTTCGCTCTTCTGCAGGGAGCGATCGAGCAGATAGTCGTTGTGCATGTTGCGCAGCGGCATGTAGTCGGCGTCGACTTCCGAATGGACATTGAAGCCGCCGCGGAACTTGGCGCGCTCGGAGTTGCTGAAGGGCCGCTCTGGCTGCCAGCAATAAGTATAGATCCAGCAATTCACGTCGTCGACCGGCACCCATGATTGCCCGTAGTAGATCTCGCCGGGAAAGGCGGCCGGCGTATAGGCGTGGTTGGGCATCAGGAACTGGGCGATGCGCCAGTAGAGATCGGCGCCGTCGGTCTTGCGCGCGCCGCCGATCACCAGGCCCGTTTCGTGGCCGAGCACGGTGAACTTCGGCCGCGGATCGTTCTGCACCCAGCGGATGCGGTCGTCGGGCTTGGACTGGTCGCCGATGGCGGCGTTGCTCATCGCCTTGCGCGCGGCATCGGCGTCGGTCGTCAGCACCCGGTGCAGGAAGGAAAAGTGCGAGGTGTCGATCGCGCCCTCGAGGCTCTGCACCCAGTTGCAGTCCTGCCACTTCTTGGTGACGAAGCGGGAGGAGGCGGGCACCAGGCCGAGTTCGAGTTGCGGCAGCTCCGGCATCTTGTCGCGCGGGCCCATGTAGACCCAGATCATGTCGCCCCATTCGCGCGCCGGATAGGCGAGGAGCTTGATCGTGTCCTTGTAGGCAGACTCCGGCGGCGAGGTCGGGAGATCGACGCAGTTTCCGTCGAGGTCGAACTTCCAGCCATGGAACGAGCA
>Ga0082335_1000294_pt1 | contig 130413 bp, 105 predicted proteins | sample Subgrocontami58m_FD_72375 | JGI IMG/M metagenome (GOLD analysis project Ga0082335, IMG submission 72375) | Subsurface groundwater microbial communities from S. Glens Falls, New York, USA - GMW37 contaminated, 5.8 m (SPADES assembly) (version 2) ... | reverse complement strand
CGACCGACGCATCTCCGACCAGCCTCGGCTCGTGACGGAGGTGGCCGCCTGGGAAGCCTACCGCAACGCCATCGGCGGCACGGTCCACTGGCGTTTCACCACCGCCGATGCTCGTATCAAGCTCCTCCACCTCTACCCACAGTACGCGCGTTAGACCACTAGGTCAACTCACGGAGAAGTCGCTCACCGCAACTGAGGTCACCAATATAGCTCAGGCGCTTATCCAGTCAATGAGCCCCACTGCCGCGGCAGAAGAAGCATAATAATGAGGATAAAGGCTGTCCAGCTTGCTTGGTTTCGTGGCGCGGCAGATGCCGTTTCTCTTGAAGCCGGTGGCAAGTCCATTGTTGTTTACGGAGCAAATGGCTCAGGGAAGTCTTCTTTTGTCGACGCTGTCGAGTTCGCCCTCAATGACGGCCGGATTGGCCACTTCTCCCACGAGTATAGTGGCAAGAAGCAAGAGAAGGGAATCCCTAATACTCATAAGCCGGCCGATCGAACGTCTGAACTGACTATCAGGCTAATGGATGGGTCAGAGTATAAAGCTCATATCCAGGAAAGTGGCTCTCATTCTACTCCTGGGTCGTCACCCACCATAGCCAATTGGAGCTATCGACGAACGGTCCTTAGGCAGAACGAAGTTGCTGAATTCATTCAAGACACCAAAGGGGATAAATATTCGGCATTACTGCCACTGCTCGGGCTCCAGCAGATGGAGGTCGCTGCCGATAATCTTCGCCGCATAGCGAAGGCCGTGACGGATGAATCGAGCTTGCAGACCACCAAGGCGTCTCTCAAGCAGGCTCAGGCCGACCGAGCCGCAACATTCGGTACCCAGGACGATGCTCAAGTCCGGCATATGGTCATCGACCTCCACGCGAAGTATTGCGGAAGCGGGCCGGAGGTTGGTGACCTTTCAGCTCTCTGCGAGCAATTGGAGGCAGAACTCCAGGCGCGGATAACGAGCTTGTCTGGAGATCAGGCGCGCCAACTGGCTCTTCTTGCCATCTCCGAGCTCGATCTCAAGGGCAAGATAGTCAATATCCAAACGGCCAGTATGGAGCTTGCCGGGGTCGTTGAGCCCCTGATTGCGGAAAAACTGAGGGTTCTGCAGTCCGCTAGCTCGTTCGTGGAAAAGCTGACGGATGGTGATGACGTGTGCTGCCCAGCTTGCGGGCAGCCGGTGCTCTTGGCAGATTTTCAAGCCCACGTCAAGGCTGAGAGTGACCGCCTTGGGGATATACGAGCGATCTTCAATCAGCGGCAAACGGCGATTCGGGGGCTGTGTGACACGGTCAGAGACCTGAAGGATCACCTCGGTAGATCGAACGTGAAATCCTGGCGGGATGAGCTTGCCGCAAGTCCTTTGGCTGAAAACCTGGCGTTTCTTGACGCAGTTGACCCCATGGTGCTCGAACTCGCTTGTACCAAAGACACACTCAAAACTCTCGAAGATGTCTTGCTTCCCTTGATCGAAGCCGCCGTATTCATGTCAAAGGCTGCGCCTCCCGATGCCTTAGAGTTAAATACAGCCAAAGGTGTCGTCTTTGCAGCTAAGAACACCATTGCGGGTAAGGGCCTCGCGTGTGAAGTGGAGCAGACCGGCGCGCTGATTTCCTTTATCGCGTCGTTGGAGCAAGGGGTGAGGGCGGAGATTCGGAAACGCTCCCAAGCAGTCATCAGTGAAATCTCAGAGGACATTGAGATGATGTGGGCTGTGCTACATCCTGATCGTGCTATTGATGGGGTCCGCCTGTACCTTCCGGATGCTACCGACAAGGCCATCGACATCGGCTTAAAGTTCCATGGTTTAGACCAAGAGTCCCCGCGGCTCACCCTTTCGGAAGGCTATCGGAACAGCCTCGGGCTCTGCATCTTCCTGGCTATGGCGAAGCGCGATGGCGACAAGGACACCCCGCTATTCTTGGATGATGTTGTCGTTAGTTTGGACCGAAGCCACCGCGGCATGATCGTGGAGTTGCTGCGGAAGGAGTTTAGTGGTAGGCAAGTCATTATTCTAACGCACGATCGCGACTGGTACGCAGAACTCAGACTTCAACTTGACGACGCAGCATGGTCCTTCCAGACCTTGCTACCCTACGAAACCCCCGATATCGGCATCCGTTGGTCGCACAAGACAACTACATTCGACGATGCACGAGCCCAGGTTAAGACTCGCCCAGACTTGGCCGCAAACGACGTCAGAAAAATCATGGATGTAGAACTTGCCTTGCTGGCTCAACGTCTTGAAATCCGAATGCCTTACCTCCGAGGCGACAGCAATGACAAGCGCATGGCGCACGACTTCCTCGAACGCGTCATAGCCGATGGGAGGAAATGCTTTCAAAGACGAGCAGGTACTACTTACCTTCCGAATGACGACGCGCTTGCTGCCTGGGAGGAAGCAAATGCCTTGTTGGTTACTTGGGCTAATCGCGGTTCACACACATTCGACGTAGTCGCTTCGGAGGCTATCAAACTATTGGACGCATGCGAAACAGCACTGGGGTTCTTCAAATGCTCCTCATGCCAGAAAGGTGTTTGGTTTGCTAACGCGCAGGGCACAGAGTGGGTGCAGTGCCAATGCGGAGAACTTCGCTGGCGGTACGGTAAGGGTTAGAAGCACCCCCGTGTGCAATACTGCTCGAGGGCACCGTCTCGTTGCAACTGGCTTTACACGCGCGGTACCCGTAGGTCTCTCGGCTCTCTCGATGGATAGGGGCGATGCGCTCTCCAAGCTCAACATCCTGGCGTCGTCCGTGGGACGGTGGCTGACTGCGCCACTGGTAGTAGGCGGACCGGGAGACACCGAGCAGCGCGCACGCCGGCAGGACGGCCTGCGCAGTCACCTTCTCCGCCGCAATGAACCGGTAGCGGCTCACTGCGTCTCCCTCGCGAAGAAAATGGTCGCTCGCTTCAGAATGTCGCGCTCCTGGCGCAGCACCCGGTTCTCCTTGCGCAGCCGGGTGAGCTCTTCCCGTTCGGCCGTGGTCAGGCCTTCCTGACGGCCAGCGTCGATCTCCACCTGCTTGACCCAGCGCCGCAGCACGCTCTCCGTCAGGTCGAGGTCACGGGCCACGTCCGCTATGCTCTTGCCACCCGTGCGGCACAATTCCACCACTCCGGCCTTGTACTCCGTCGTGAACGTACGCCGCTGTCGACTCTCCTGTGCTTCCATCTGGACATCCTTTCGGGGGCCTTCCCCACTCTATCTTGGGTGTCCGTCAGATCGGGGCAACTCCACAAGTTCCTGCGCGCCGCGTCGAGGATTGAACGTCCTGGCGCCCGAAGGGCAGGAGCCTCTGACCGCTATGTCTATCAACTCGATGTAGAGCTTGATGCACGAATTGCGGTCAGACTGCTCATGTACCTAGTCCGGCATGTAGTGATGGACTCGGCACAAGTCACGACCCTCGAAGCGAAGGGCCGTTTTGTGCTAGACAGGCTGTTCCTGGCACACCTGAGAACCAAGGGCGCCGAGAACTGGCTGCCGGCTGACTGGAGGGAGGCGTACGACAACGCTGGGCCGAACCGGACAGACAAGGCTCGGGTGATTGCGGATTACATTTCGGGAATGACGGATTTGTACGCCCAAACGCTCTTTAGCCGCCTATTTGTGCCGTTTGAAGGCACAGTGTATGACCATTTATGATGAGGAAGCGGGAAATGGGCTCGATCTGGATTTAGCCCACGAGATCGCTGGGCGTAGGAAGTTTTTGAGTGCTGCTTATTCTAAAAACGCCGTTCTCAAGACCCCAAAGGTAATTTAAGCTGATGTACGAAGGGGCAACATTGTATGGGTGCTACCATCGGTGACTGGATAGCCCTAACGGCAACGATCGTCGCCGGTGTAGCCGCTTTCTTTAGTTTTCGCACAGCTCAGGCGACCTTAATGGTCGCCAGATCCACCCAAGATTTAGCCGCGGGCGGGGTACTTGTCAACCTGCTTGCCGCGTATGGCAGTCTCCGAAATTCCGCCGATCAGGCACTACAGAACAAGGATTTAGGTCTGTGCCGTGCCTACTATCGTCAGTACTTCGACCTTCTATGGACTGAATTTCAGCTCTGGCGGCGCGGACTAATTCCGAACAGCATTATGCATGCCTGGCTCCTGGCAGTTCACCGCAGCTATCGAGATCAAGCGTTCCCATACCGAGCACAAGATAGTAGCGAAGCGCAGTTGACGCATAAGGAAGCATGGGACCACGCCATGCGAGAACTTTATTTCGATCAACAAGATCCCTTTGTCACCTTTGTAGAGCATGTGTATCACGAGCCGGCCATAAACATAGAACAGTTACGGCGCCAGTTTCAAGTTGATCTCGACAAGTAATGAATGAACATCCATCGGTGATATAATGGCAATTATGAAGAAGACAGCATATTTAGCTAGTCCTTACGGATTTTCCGAGAGCACTCGTCATTTCTTGGAAGACATATATATACCCGCTTTGAAGAACATTGTTGAGATTATAAATCCTTGGGATCTTACCACCGTGGAAGAGGTCAGTCAAGCCGCGGAAAGAGGAGCGTCACGCGAGTTTGCGATGGAGATAGGGCGTCGCAACCGGGCGGCGATGGACGCGGCAGACTTTGTTATCGCTGCGTTAGATGGGCAGGAAGTCGATAGCGGCACTGCTTCTGAAGTCGGCTATGCGGCGGGGCAGGGCAAGCTAATTTATGGATACAGAAGTGACCTACGGCAATCTGGTGAGCTGGGTGTTCACGTGAATTTGCAGGTCGAATACTTCATTGTAGCCAGCGGCGGCGAGATCGTTAGTGATTTGGGCACTCTGTTAGAAGTCCTGCGCAAAGGCGAACCCAAGGTGGACAATCCCTCAACTGCGGCTTAGCGACCCTGGACCTCATCGCATGGCTACTAACCCACCAGGTAGCACATTAGCTGTCTCGGTGGTCGCCGGAGGTCGCGGCTTAACCCCGTTAGGCTTAGCCGTTAGACCTAAGAAGCCGCTTCATCTAAGAGGGGTTAGACGACCAAACAAAGGAGACAGACCTGGATGAAGTGCCTGCACTGTCGCGAAGGCTTCTATGAGACATGGGAACCAATGCTTCCCCGCGACAACAATTACAAGAGGGACAGCACCGGAGCCTGGGGGTCAGAAATCACTGTCTGCCCAACCTGTGGGAAGGCCATTATCCGCATCATACACCGGCCACTTAGGACCGAAGCAGAGGGGGGTGGCGAGGGGCCGCCGGTCTACACGTTTGTCTACCCCCGGTCGATGTCACGGACACCGTTACCCCCGGAAGTCCCCGAGGGGATCGCAACGGACTTCGCTGAGGCCTGCGTTGTGTTGCAGGATAGCGAAAAGGCGAGCGCTGCACTTAGCCGACGACTGCTGCAGCAATTGATCAGGGACCATGTCGGTGTCGCGGGTTTACGCGACCTTATCCAGGAGATAGCCGCAGCACGACCACTTCTACCGTCGTATCTCGCAGCCCAATTAGACGCTGTGCGAGAGATCGGCAACTTGGCTGCTCACCCCACGAAGGGTACCAACCCCGGTGAGATCGTCGATGTGGAGGTCGGCGAAGCTGAGTGGTCCCTCGAGGTCCTGGAGGCGCTGTTCGATTTCTGCTTTGTGCAGCCACAGCGCCTCGCTGACAGAAAGGCCGCGCTGAACGAGAAACTGAGATCCGCAGGCAAAAGGGAGATGGCTTGACGATCCAGTACCGGCGGTACCGATTGACCCTCGGCTAGAAGCCGAGCTGAGCATGCCACTGTTTGCCGGATATCGCCTTCGGTGCGGAGGGCCCGAGGTCTGAAATGAAGGGGCTGGCTTGTAGCACTGCGTTGCCTCCGCTGAAGCGGCTGGTCAAAAGACCCATGGCCTTTGCATCTCCGAATGGGGCTGTTGCAGCGCTGCTAATGACGAGCGTCTCAGTCGTTCGGGTGACAGCTACGTAAAAGAGTCGCCGTTGTTCTTTGATAGCATTCTGAGTTTGCTCTGGGGTCAAATAGGCGTTCAAAGAGGGTAGGGCCCCGGCGACGCAGCCAAGGACCAAGACACAGCGGGCAGTCAGCCCTTTCGATTTGTGAAGGCTCATTATGCGTACGACGCCGTCATCTGGACCGGGTAGTTCAGGTTGAACTATGGCGGCGGTGAGCTCTTCAAGCAGCTCGGCGGGCGTCTGGCAGGAGGCCGCGACTGCGAGGGCTAACCCCCGGATCTCCTCGTTGTCCGAGCCGGCTGGCCACAAGGCATCAACAAGGTCGGGTACCGACAGTGCCATAAGCACTGGCAGTCGGGTCTTAAAGTCAGCGTAGCGTTGAGGTAGGTCCCCCGAATACGATGGGCGTTGCATGTTTCCTAATAACACCGCATCTAAGAACTCTGCTGGCGCCATCGCGTGTTGTTGGGCACCCGACCAAACGCGCTCGTACGCAGGCGTTCGCTTTGTCTCCACATCTATTCCTAGCCACCCGCGAAGGGCCGCTCTGTCATTGGGCTTCGCAAGCAGAATTAGCAGGCAGAAGCCCTCTTGGGAGGATAGTTTGTCAAGTGCTTCTTCAGTAAAGAAACTTTGGGCGGGGTGACCAAGCCGGGGTAGCTCCTCTCTCAACGCGTAACCAAGCAGCCTTCTTGTCGCGAGCACCAAAACATCGCCTGGGACTACGCCCGGGGTGTTTCGAAGATACCAATCAATAAACGCTGCCGATGAAGATACCTCTTCAGTCGTCGAGGCATGTTGCACAACGTAGGCGTTTCCGCTGGGGGCGCCGACCGATGGGACTAGCGTACTTGGGCGGCTCGGATGATTTCTGAGAATGAGTGCGTTCGCCAGGGTGACGACTGTGATGGGGCAGCGACGGCACTCCGAGAGGGCTTCGTCCACTGTGTTGGCGTGGGTCTGGTGGAACTCTGTGATACCTTCCGGGTGAGCATGCCGAAGGCTGGTGTATATCGATTGATCCTCATCACCTATCACGGTCAGGGTGCCGCTGCGAGCCAGAGCATCGACGAACTCTTGGTCAGCCCGATTCAGGTCTTGGTATTCGTCCACGAGTACATGTTTGTAACTGGGCGCATTGGGTGACGTTGGGTTCCGAAGGACGTAGTCGAGAGCCAAGGGAATCAGCTCGCCGAGAAGCATGGCCCCATGATACGTAAGCCAGTGGTGGAGCTCCCGGTCAAATTCTTGCTCAATCGGATCAGTCGGCCAGCCTGGAGCCTGATGTTGAAGCACGGCCCAATAGGCTTCGAAAGCCCGCAATAATTTGCGAACAGACGTGCGACCGCCGAAATTCCGAGATAAATCTGCCACTAAACAGGATTGCTCATATTGCAGCAGTGGGCGCGGCACCCGTCCCGTAGCCATAAATACAGCATTTTGGCCGAGTAGTTTGAATGCGACGGAGTGGAGGGTGGACGCTCCGACCAAATCAGCTCCAGGAACGCCCAACGCCTTGAGCTGCCGCACCAAGTCCTTAGCAGCGGTCCGCGTGAAAGAGACCGCCAGAATGTCCGTCGGGAGAGTCTGCTGTTCGAGTAGACGGGCGATCCGACGCATCATTGCGAACGTCTTGCCTGTTCCCGGGCCGGCGAGTACTCTCAGTGGAGAGGATTGCATCGAAGCGATGTTGAGATGTGCGCCAGTCAGATTTGTATCCCACGCCATGGACAAAACCTTTCACCCGTAAAGCGAACGTGTGCAAGTGAGCGGACTGAAACCGAAGGGGTAGACTTCCTCGGCACATGTCAGAAGTGAACGGTCATTACTACTCAAATGCCAACTTCTCGTTAGCCTTCCGGAGTGCGTCTCTCAACTGGCGCAGTTGGTCGGCCGAGGCATCCGCTCCGTCACCGGCTTCAATGCGCAGGACAAACCGTAGGTTCAGCCCCGCTCCGGCTTTCAGGATCTCGCTGAGGCTGTCGACCAGGTCCTGAAGTTCCGACGGTTCCATGTCTGCCTCGGCGAAGTGCCTGGGCGTGGTGAACGTCGGCTGCAACGGCATCTGCCCGGACGCTGTGGTGGTTGGCGTCGCAACTCTAATGCGTAAGCCCGTAGCGGAGACCCAGTCACAGGGCCACCCCCCCGAATCAACGTCGCGTTCGAGCAGGCGGGCACGGAAGGCGGAGTCGATGGCACGGGACACCGTGTACCAGGGCAGCGGCACGCCCCTATCGGTAGCAAGGGCGGCCGCTAACGCCGCGGCTGTGGTCTCGTTGCGTTCCCATGCGCTGGCAAGGTTCTGCGGGAGCAGCGCGGTAGGCGGTATCTCCTCTGGCGGAACCGCCAGCGTTGCAGCATCGGTGAGAGCACCAAGTGGAACGTCTTCGCGATAGATGCTGGTTGGGCCGGAGACGAGCCAGAGGACGCCTTGGGGGACAGCCGCGTTCACTGCCTGAGTGACGACGTCTTGTTGGGCTTTCGGGATCGCGATGGCTTCCTCGTAACCCTGTCTGGGTATCTTGGCAACGTGCCGGCCGTCGAAGAAGGCTTTCAAGGCGGAGAACGTGATGGACGTGTCCCCATCCGGCCATAGGCCAGGGAGTTTGCCAACCCCCAACAGCCGAGCGTCGAGCTCGGTTAGCTCTGCCGCCTCAGGCAACAAGACTTCAAGGTCGCGTTCGGTGAGGTCGGTTTCTGAGGGCCGCGCCCGCCAGATAGTGCGCACACTCCGGTCTGGTCTCGGGACTCGGAGGACAAAATAACCCTGCTCGCAGCCTAAAGCCAACGTATCAACGATGTCGCTGCGGCGGATCATCTTCGGTAGGTGAGGGAACTGAGCGAACGCCTGGATGAGGTCGCTGCCTCTGCGGGCGGTCTCACCGGAGCGCCATAGGTCGTAGGGACCGTCCGGGAGTAAGGCCTCCGGACTGATTGCCGACTCTTGGATGCGGGAGCGTTTGTCCTTCTTGATGGTCTCGAATAGCGGCTCGTTCCCAGGCGCGATCCGGAAGGCTTCGATGTCGCCCTTCGCGCCAACGGTGACCACGATGCCGAAGGCCTGGACAATCGCATCTGGGATGTTCTGGCGAGTCTGTTCGGTGTACCCCTTCAGGAGCGTTTTGCGGACATCATCGAAGGCCAAGGACTCCGGGAGTGTCTCCACTTCCTTCCACGCCAGGTGATCCCGAACCCTGCTCTGGAGGAGTTCGAGCCCCTCACGCGAGGGGGCCACGAGCAGGACTGCGTTGCGATAGACGCGGGGTCGGTCCGCGCCGGTCGTTTCTTCCAAGAAGCGCCTGGCTTCGGGGCTGGGCTTCCCCGCTTCGCTCACTGCCCGCGGGTCCAGGACTACGTAGTGGAACTCGCCATCGTCATCCACATCGCGAGGTCGCGCTGGGAGATTATGTACGCGGGCACCTGCTTGCGACGCCCCTCCGGTGAGCCGACGCTCTTTCCCTATCATGTCTCGCATCGTCATTTCGATAAGATCGGGCGGGACGCGAGTCAGCGCTTGGCTGTGCATCTGCTTCAGGTTCGGCTTGGTTCCGAGTCGCCAGCTCTTCGGTAGCTCACCGCTCGAACCGAGGTCGGAGAACGCCGCCTCATCCAAGAACCACGAAACCTCAGTCCACTGTCTGAGCGCCTTCTCCAGTTCGATGCGGTCCGGCTTGGTTGCGCCGAGCAGTACCTGAAGTTCGCGCGTCAGCGCCCGCTGCCCGGCGGGCTGAGAGTGCAGGAAGGTTGCAACGACGGCTTCCTCAAGCTCGCGGCCCTGCAAAGCTGGGAATTCTTCCTGTACGGCGGCTGCCTTCTCGAGCTCGCCCTGGAGGATGGCAGACCACTCCTGCCGCTTGCCCTCGTACTCCTCCGAGCCCGCCACCGATGTGAGTTCGCGCGCCGCTTCGGACAGCCCCAACTTACCCGGGGCCTGGAGCAACACGCCAGCACCCACGAGCGGCGCGGTGTCCCAAGGCTCCGCGTCCCGTAGTGCCAGCGCGAACGTCCGCAAGACACCACGAGTGCGCTGGAAACCTTCAAGCTGCGTCCACTTGGTGTAGAGGGCCTCGGTCAGGTCAGGATGGAAGGGATAGCTTGCGAGGTAACGCTCTTCCTCAGACCTGCGGTTCTTCTGCGTCCACTCGTCCAGAGCCTGGATGCCGTCTAATGCGGCCACAACGTGTGATTGGAAGCGGTCGCGGTCACGAATGGATTCGGGGGTGAAGAACCGCCGGCGCAGCACTTCGGCAACGTCTTCCTTCTCGACGGGTTGGACACCCTCCTCCTTCTCACGACGGAAGGTGGCGTAGAGCTCTTGGATGATTTCCTTGCCGAGGTTGTCGCTCTTCCGCGGATCGGTGGCCAGCAGCGACGCCACGATGCACGCGCGGTCAACCTTGGTGGCCGCCTGGGTGAGGTATTGGAAGAAGTCTTGCAGCCGGTACCGCCAAACGGGGTCCAGGCTCGTCTTCTCGCGGGCGTACATCAACACCTCATCCATCAGGATCAGTGTTGCGAGCCCTTCCTCCTGCGGGATGCTGAGCAAGTCGTCGAGAAGGTTCTCGGCGGGCGGCGTTTCACGCTCGGCGTCTGTGCCGTCCGCATGGAGGAGTTGGAGGCCACGGCTACCCGCAAGCTGGTAGGCGAGCACGCTCCACGGGTGCTTGAGCCACCGGGGGGCGCCGCCCTGCGGGTCGAGCACTTCCATGCCCTTCTCCACATCCAACTTGTCGAAGGCGAGTACCGCAACGCGGGCCTTCGGCAAGGGGCCGCCGCCCGCATGTTGGCGGAACTCGTGAACCGCGGGCACGTCGGGCAGAGCCTCCGGCTCGCGGACCAGGTGGAACAGCGTAATCAACGAATGCGTCTTGCCACCACCATAGGTCAGCTCCAACTGTCGAACGGCTTTGTCGTTCTTGCCGTCCAAGCGTTGCAGCACATCCTTGGCGAGCTCGCGTAGGTTGAAGGTGGGGTAGGTGAGCGCAAAAAATTCCCTGGGATCACGGTAGGTTGCGCGGCCCCGTTGCATCGCCACGTCGTAGAGGTCGGCGGCGAAGCTTGAGAGGGGAAGCTCGCCGCTCTTGAGGTCGGCGCGCAGGGCGACAACCTGGTGCCAAGGTGTGAATGATGGGCTAACCATCCCTGTCGCTCCCTTCTGACGGGTCAGTCGCGCTTTCGGAGGGCGGACTGTCGTTCTGGCCGGTACCCTGCTTCCAAAGGCGGACGATAAACCGGTCTTCGTCTGCAATCAAGTCCGGTTCAGTGCCATTATGAGCCCGCATTCCAGCGATGACTTTGTAGGGTATGCCCATTCCTCGGTGCTCAATGTAGTTGTAATCTCGCAACACTTCTTTGAGAAGCTCGTTCCTAGCTGCTCGGTACCCCTGCCGCATCTTGTCAACGGTCACGGTATTAGGGAGTCTTCCGGGTGATATCACCTCCAAACGGTCCTGATACAGTGAAAGTTCAATGTCGGTGACGGATATGCTGTAGTCCCTGTGCGCTATTGCGTTGACCACGACTTCTCGAACTGTATCCGGTGGATAGGCTGGTCTCCTCCCGCGGCGTCCGCCATCGCTTGCCACGGATGACCCCATATTTCTTCGAACAAATTCAATTGCTCTATCAATAACACCACCCGCATTCGCCGCTGCGAGGTCTTCAGTGAGAATGGGGACAATAGGACCCCGAATGACCTCCGCGTCGTGGACTGCGTAGTCTTTTTGCTGACCCGGATAAGCGGTTGCAGTTATGCCAGCTTGTGGCAAGAACCGATTCGGGTTGAGGCCGAAGAGCAGAAGCCCCCCCACGGTCACTGAGTACCTTGCTCCTTCTTCGACCAGAACCTCAATGTTCGCGAGTTGGCGTTCCCATTCCCGTAACTCATGCGAGCTCTCCGGTTGACGACGGACTAGGCGGAAATACTGAACTAGGCGCTCCTGATCCAGGTCTTCCAAGGTGGAGCCTGGAACGGGTTTGATGTCATACCGTAGCACTCCCGCTGCCTGGTAGAGGCGCTGTTCTTCCTCCCGCGTCGCTTCTCGACAGGTGCTGCCGACGCGGACGAACGTTACCCAGGCTGACCCCCGCTTAGCCTTATAGGGCTTGTCTGGAGCTGAATCAGGCACAGTGAGGACGCCGATGGTGCGTTCGTCAATCTGCACCGTCTCCCAGTACGGGATGATGGCTGGCTGGACGTTGTTACGGCAAACGTTCATTACCCATTGCTCGGCGCCTTGGGGGGAGCGGGTTAGTCCGGTAACCATGCCATCGTTCTCCACTCCCAAAAAAATGCTCCCTCCACGCAGGTTGAGCAGGCACGAGATTTCCTTCCCGAGGTCATCCGGATGGACATCATCTCGTTTAAACTCAACCCCGGAGTTCTCGCCGTTGTTGATCAGTTCAAGCAGGTCGGTTTGCAGCATGCGATTAGAACCCGTACTTCAGTCTTCGCACTTCAAAAGCTTCCTGCCCGCCTTCAAGGAGCTCTTCGACAAGTTCCTTCACTGGGCGTTGGTCTATCGATCCCATGTGATTTTGGTCGATGGTTGCTCCGCCGTCCGCTTCGCCCTTCGCTTCTAATCCCACAATCAGCTCTGCGTCGGCGAGGACTGGAATGTTTGCATTGTGCGTTGCAAAGATGAATTGACGGCGGCGCTTCTCATCCTTCATGCGCGGGACCACACCTTCGCTAATAAAGCGATTGTCCAGGTCGTCTTCGGGCTGGTCAACTATGAGAGGCGCGTCCGACTCTAGGAGCAGGAGCAGCAGCACCGCAGTGGCCTTTTGGCCAGTGGACAGGTCTTCGAGGCGTCTCCACACGGACGGCTTGCCTTCGCCAGCGACATTTAACTCAATCTCGGTAGTGGATGGAAGTTCGAGTTCCTCGATAGTCATCCACGTCTGCTCAGATGCTTGAGCGAGGCGGTCCGCTTGGCTAGGTGGTATCGCATAACGCTGTGCCAGCGCCTCTTTGCCGCCACGGCAAGCTTCGGCCAGCTCGCGAAGGGAAAGTTGCTCGACCTGCTTCAGGCTGATTATGGCCTCGTTTAGCCGGCCGCCAACCTGTTCGCGGAGCAATTGCCACAAGGGTTCGCGGTCGCCGCCGTAGTTGACCTGCACTCGAACCTGCCTGGCGAGCCTGCGGGTTACTTCCTTGGCGGCTTGGTCCAGCCTACGGTACTCGGCGGTCTTGATGTCCTCCCACTCTGCTAGCAGGCTTCGCCGAGCGTCACGCAGCTGCTGCATCTCAGTGTTCAGTGTCCGCAACCGCTCCGCCAAGGGCCGTAGGTTCTCGATCTGGCGTCTCAGGCGAATGAACTCCTCGCCATCTACCCGAGTCTTCTGCAACTCCCTGAGGATCTTCTCGTAGGCCGCTTGAACCTCCTGCTGCCGGAGAGACCAAGCGCCCCGGATGGTGCTGATGCCTTCCTTAGCCTCGTCGATCGCTGCGCGGAGTTCGGCAACGCCGGCTTCGAGGCGTCCTTCCAGCGCCTCCAGCACTACACTACCCTGCAAAAGGGTGTCGCGCGCGGGCAGATTGACCAGTGATCGTTCAGACAGAAACGCCCTGTCCACCGGGAGCGTCCGCTGGACAAGCTCAACAGCCTCATTGATCGGAGTGACCCGTTCGTCCATGGTGTCGAGAACGCTCTCCTCACGAACCAGGAAACTCTGCTCCTTAAGGCGCTCTTCGAGTCCCGCCTCCTGGAACCGCTTCAACGTTTCCTCAAGCGCCGGGAGCGTCGCGAGGCGCTCTGTGGTTCGTCGCTGCTCGTCCTGCACTTCCACGATACGAGCTCGCAAACGCTCTAGCCGCTGGCTCGCTTCAGCTTTTCTCTGACCAAGGCTTGGGTCACGTTCTACAAAGCGCTCCAGCACACGAGTGAGCTTCTCTTTGCTCTTGGCCAGCTCCCCTATCTCGTGTTGGCCGTACACTTCGGCCCTCGGAATGATGTCCCGTGGGAGGAGATCGAGCACTCCGCCGTTTTCATCACGGACTACTGGGGGGTTCGGGACGGTCCGCTCGATGAGGTACTCTCGTGGGGCTGGTCGATGCGATCGGACCAAAACCGAAATTTTTGTACCGCTCCGTAGCACCGACTTGACGTTCCCGTCGTGAGCCTTGCGAGCATCGTCCCCTAACGGTTCAAGCCCGAGGACATAGCGCAGGCTCTCAATGACCGTTGACTTCCCAGTGCCTCGCCCCCCGATGAGAACGTTGAGATTCTCATTGAAGTGGACAGCGCAACCATCGAGGAACCCCCCCTGCCAGCCAATCGCCGCAAGTTCCGAGTGCACATCAGGCGGTGGGTCGCTGGCAAGGCGGATGCGAGAACTTGGGTCCAGGAAAGCTTGTCGCAGGCCTTCAACGGAAACGTCGGACATCTTTATCCAAGATGAGGCTCCAGGCGTCACGATGTCCTGAGGCCCGTCCACGTCGCTGGCGTTGAGTAAAGCAACGCTACGAGGCCTCCGGTACTGAGGCTCCTCATTCCGGAGGATGTTCTTGAGGTTCTCCGGTGCGGCGTCAAGGCTCCCAGGAATCGCTGCAGCCAGCAGGAGCTTGTGTTTCCATGCCCCCATTCGGGATTGCCCCTTGAGCCCGTAGAGTAGGCCGCCATTTTGGGTTACGTGGGCTGCAATACAAATGAAGCCCCATGCCGTTGATTCATCCAATAACTCTTCGGCATCGAACTTCCCGGTCGGCGATTCATGGTCATCGTTTGGAATGCCACAAGCGCCGATGAAGCGCTCCAAGGTTTCAAGAGGGGTGGCCAAGTCGAAGATGCACAGAAGGTGCACCCCCTCCTTGGTCACTGCCTCAAACGCTGGAAATGCAAGAAGTCCAGCATCTTTGGCCGCTTGGATCAGGCCTTTGGAGGCGCTTACCCGGTAATGGTCAGTGACGGCGATGACTTCGATCCCCTGCTCCCGGCAGGCTTGCACCAAAGCCTCGTTGTAGGCGGCCTCGTCAGCGAAGGACGAGGGTCTCCCATGCCGCCTTAGGTACTCGTAGGGATTGACCTGGAGCGCGCATTTGTAGAACCGCGCCCCGTGGGGGAGTAGGAGCGCCTCTGCGACGTGGGGTGGCCATGCCATCACCGTGCCTCCTGGTCAGAGAAGGGCATTTGCGGGTGGGCCCCGCGGGCCGTGACATGGTTCATGATGGTCTCCAGCAGCGCCCGTTCGTCGGGTTGGTTGTCCTTGCGAGCGAGTTCGATGATGGCCTGCAACAGGCGTGGGAAGAGCGGGTTGCGCCGTAGCCCTTGGCTTTCAAGATAGCCGTCTACACGTTGTACGTCGCCTTCCCGCCATAGGTGCATCAGGTGGTGCACCTGGTCGATGAGCGGGGCGAGACGGGGGCCCTGGTTCACACCTAGGTCGCGGTGGCGGCGTTGATCCCAGCGCTTGAGCTTGACGGTGTTGCCGCTGCCCATTGCCGGCTCTTCCTCGCTCTCGTCGGCGGTGTCATCTTCCTCATCGCCGTCCGTGGCCTCAGCGGCCTGGCCCTTGCCGTAAGCAAGCAGGTCGTGCCGGTCGATCAAGTCGCGGTCACGCAGGTTGCAGGACTGGGCGTACAGAATAGACGCTCCCACTGGCGCTTCGGCTAGGCCAAAATCGTTACGATGGAGCAAATAGTAGAGCGTGGGGTCATCCAGCCCCTCCGCGGCCTGGCCGTCGCCATTCTGTGACATTACCTTCCCCACTACATAATCCACCACCATGCGGCGCACGTGCTGCAGAAACTCCGAGACCGTCATCAGGCTGCCTGGCTCGTCGGCCTTCTTGACTACCGGGTGACGGCTGTAGGCCTCCATCGCCGGTCCAGTCGCTGCCCACACGAAGTCGGGACCACGGATCCCGGCATCCCAGAACTCCCGCAGCCGATCGTGGATGCGGTCTCGCATCTCGTCCAGCACTTGATTGTCCCAGCCAGGGCGCGCGGTCTCTGGACGTTTGCGACAAACCAGCCAAACCGAGGAGGCGAGAGCGGCAGATGACAGCGCCCGCGTGCGAGTAGTCATCTCAGTCTGGATCGGCCAACTGCCGTACACCACGAAGCCGGCCCGAATTGTGGCAGACACCAGAGTCTCCCAGGCGTCAGGGCTCTTATTCGCGAACACAACGACCAGTCGCCCGTCCGCAACCAAGCACCTTTGGCATGCCTCGAAGGCCCGGAACATGCCGTCTTCGTAATTGACCTTAGATCGGCGGGGGTCTCCGCCGAAACGACTCGAGTCGTCGATGAGCTCGCCGTCGTTCTCCGTCTGGTTCCACTTCGGCCCAAGGGGTTCGTGAAATGAACCGTCGTAATCGGACGCCGCATCCTTGAGCACCCGCCGGAGCCAAACATAGAAGAAATCCATCAGGTCCGAGTAAGGAATGGCGTCATAATAAGGCGGGTCGGTTACTATGGCGTCGTACTGCGCCGGGCGCGTCGAAATCGCTGAGTCAAGAGTCACTTCCGGCGGAGGCGCTGCCTTGGCTGCTACGACAAGGTGCTCGACGGTCAGAGAGACCCAGTCGATGGCGCTGGTATACGCGCCGGTAGTCTCAGCTAGAGGGTTCAACTCCGCGTAATCCCAAAGGATTGGGAGGGCAAAACGAGCGAACGTTCCCTCGATCTTCTCACCGCCCATGTTCCATCGAGACACAGCGCTGCTCTGGTTTGCTAGGCGATCCAGCATCGCGGCCAGATAGGCGCCCATTGCCTCCACCCATTCAGCGCGATACCCCTCCGCGCACATGGCAGCGCGGGCGGCCCGCGTGTGGCGTACGAAGGTACCAAGCGCCAACAATTGGCGAGGAGTGAACAGCTGATACCACGCCTGAATTCCATACAAGTGGGCGGTGAATGCTGATCCTCCTCCTCGCCTGCTGGATCCTTTCGGGACCGATTCAGTTGGTAGGCCGAAGGGGATGTCCTCGAATACCTCATCGACGCAATCGGCAGCATCACTCGCCGCCTGAATTTCACTTGCCGTTGGCAGCCGGTACTCTTTTCCCTTGTGCCCATTTACTACCACGGCCGTCATTTGGGCACCCAACCGTCCTGCCATACCTTCCGCGCGGATGTCGTCGCTGGTCATCGCCACGGTGCCTGGGCCACCGCAGCTAGGGCACCACGCGCCGGAACGGGACATGGTGCCTTGACCCAACCGGAGGTCGTACGTCCGTCGCTGTGCCCCGTTCACGCCCACCACCGCCTCAACCAGTACTTCGAACCCGACGCCGGTGTGGTCAGCCTTCGGCTTGAGGACCAGGCGGAAGCGCTTGGTCTCCTTCTTGCACAGCCACAGCGTCTTGAGCAGTGGGATGGTTGCTCGGCAGTTCTTACAGGTGACCGTTCGCGCCCACAGGTAGGCCACTGTGGGTTTGCCCTCCACCTCTGGGTAGAATCGCTCTAGGTCCTGCCGTGCACGCTCCAGCACCCAATGGCCCCAGGCCCGCACGTGCCATGAAAGGTCGGCCTCCGGCGGCTCCAACAAGCTGGGCTGGCTCTCGGTCGCGGCATTGGGCTTACCACGGCCATTCTTACCAGTGCCGGTCGCCTTCCAATAGGCGGCCATGAAGGTCTCGGACTCCAACGCGAAGCCGGGTAACGGGAGCGTTTGGCCTGTCAACCTCTGGGGATACTCCAGCGTGCACTTGAGGATGAACCACGCCACCGGGTTGATGTCTACCGCGGTGACGTCGCATCCCAGGCGCATCGCCTCAAGGGGAATCGCGCCGCCACCAGCGAAGGGGTCAAGCACGCGGGGGGCTCGTCCGCCGTACGCTTTGCGGATTTCCGCTCGGAAAAAGTCCAGGTCAGGACCGTTCTCCCGGCCCCAGTGCAGGATGCCGCCCTCGGTCTCCTCTTTCACCACCGCTGTCTCGCGGCCATTGGTGCGCTTGATGATGTTGCGCCGCACTACCTTACCAGCCAAGCGCTCCAGCAGCCGGTCGCGCTCCTCTTTGTTGCCAGGGTCGGGCAGCAGCGTGGCAATCAGCGCGGCACGGCTGGCGGCCAGCGGCCTGCGTGCCGGCCAGATGTGCAGGGTCGAGATGTGGCCATGCCGCACGCTCTTCTCGTGCACCGAGTCCAGCGACGCCTGCTTGAGGGGAAACGCCACTTCGATGAGCCGAGGCTGGTCGTTAGGCATCGGGCTGTCCATTAGATCTTGGCACCGATCGTCTTGAAGATTTGGCGGTAGCTACTGTCGGTCCCGAGGTTACCGACTTCGACTGCGGACGCCGCAATGATTCGTTGCAGTGCCTGCTTGAGAGCAAGATTCACCGTTTGTGGCTCAAGGAGTTGCGCTAGACCTCTATATCTATTGGCACAGACAGTGGATTGGAGGCGAGACGCCACCTCGGTATCCAACAGGAGCTGCGCAAACCAATAAGCGTGCTTGTCCACGAACCGACCAATAAGGTCATCGTAGACTGGTTGGGCTGCCCAAGAGACTCCGTAGCCATTGCCGATACGGCAGAGGACGAGTGTCTTGACATACTTTTTGATAGCCGCGTCGGGTACAACGCCGCTTGGCGGAACTAATCGCTGTAGCATGCGGGCTGGCCCCGATTCATTGTAGAAGTTGTTAAAGCCGTCGTGCGCAGCAATTAGTATGTCGATAGCCTGACTGAACTCCAGAACCAATCGATCAGGGGGTAAGTATGCAAGGCCGCCCACCAACTCCAAGAACTCTCTCGCCAACTTCGCACGCTGTACCTCAGCGTTCACCTCAAGCGCGAAAAACGTTAGACCAACCTCGTGCCGGGCTTCATCACTACAGACGTCCCATATGGTTGGAGCTAGCAGTTTGATATTATTGCGCGCGTCGGCGGGCAAAGCCGTAGATGTGTACATCCCGACTACGGTGCGAAGCAGTGAGCGAGCCAGATCATCAGGGAGAGAGGGTAAGGTTGCGGCGATCGGGGCGACATCGGCAGTTGTGAGCTGCTGATTCCGCAGATTGTGAATGAGTTTCTTTATCTCGATGGCCGGACCCGTCGGATCCTTAGCCAACACCTCCCGAATGCACGTCTCCAACCAAGTCGCAACCTGGAGACCGCTAAGCTGATTTTGATTGGGATGAGCAGCGCTGGCCCAATTCCGCATGTCTCGGATATAGTCCAGGTGCTTGAAGCCGATATTAGAGATGATCCCAGTGGCTTGACAGCCCTTGATAAGCTCCCAGTCATCGAGTTTCTCTAGATCCGCTTCAGTCTTCAGCTTTGCTCGTCTATCTGGGTCTGTAATAACGCTGTCAAAGAAGTACTCGAGGTCGAAGTGGGCGACCTTTTCGCGCAGGTTACGAATCGTCTCATCCCATATGTAGTTGAGGGCAGCATCAAAAAGGCCGATCGTGCAGGCCGCGACCACTTTTGAAATGTACATTGAAGCTAGTCGCTGCTGGGGGGTCAGGCTAGCAATCACGGTGGGCATGTTGAAGAGCACAGCGCCTCGCTGGTCGAGCGGAACAAGTACGTTTTCGGACGGTAGTCCGAGAACCTCCAGATACGATGACAACTCTGTGGAGAACGTCTTGAGAGCGGGCTCAATGGCGTTCGGCTGGTAAGGTTGAATATTTTGAGTCACTTGTACGCCTCGTCTTCCGCAGCTCCAAACACACTTGCTTCATCAATAATGACATCACTCTTAATCTTGAAGAGCAAGCTGGCAAAGGGATCTGCGACACGGAGCAGCCTCGGGTGGGCGGCGGCGCAGTCGTAGACGACGTATAACCAGTAGTCGCCGCGCAGATTGGCGGCCTTGGCCCATTCGTTCTCCTTGAGCTCCACGTCGCCAACGGCCCGGCGCCCTTTGACTTCGATGCACCGTTGGGTACCGTCCGCGCGCCGCGACAGCAAATCGAAACCCGGCCACCGCTCCAAGCCGGCCTCCGCTGCCTTCAACGGCGTGGACACGTCCGCCACCGTGGCGCCCATCGCCTCCTCGTAACTTTGCACCACCCGCATGGCGATTAGTTCGATCTCCTTGTCGTACTGCTGGCGATCGTCGGGATCGGTAGAGGGTACGACCAACGCGTGAGCGAGCAAGGTGACCTCCGCTGCCTCCACAAGTTCCGGCTCCTGACGTAGCGAACGCAGGATGCGATCCATCCGTTCCCTCAGCACCCGCTGCTGCTGCCGTACATCGTCGAGCCTGCGTCGGGCCGCTGCATCTCCGGACTGCGCCTTGTCTCGCAGCTTGGCCCGTGCCTCCAGCAATTCCGCTTCCTGGAAGTCGAACCCTTTCCTGAGGAAGGCTTCGCGTTCCGGGAGTGAATGGAGGAGGCCGTCTCGATACGCCTGGGCTATCGATTCGGCCACCGTGTTCCGCAGGTACGTTTTAGCCAGCAGTAGCGCCTCCTCCTGCGAAGTGTGGCTCGGGAGCATTTCCGGCCGCACCTGGTCCTGCGCTCGCAGGACCATCAAGAGTTCGACCGGGCACGGCTCAGGCTCCTCGCCGAATGCCTGCCGCACGGCGACCAGGCGGGAATCCACGGTCTGATCTTCACGATAAGCATCGGAGTCGTGGTCGGCGCGGCGAACCACGGTGATGCGGGCCAGATGATAAAAATAGGGAGCGGTGGCGTCTGGGTCAACGAACACCCCTCCTCTCTGGGCGGCATCGGCAGTGAGTTCCGCGAAGTAGGACCGATAGCGATCAAAGAACAGCTCCCCCGGTCGCAGAAACAACGCCTTCTGGTCAGGGCCTGGCCTGCGCGCCATCAGCGGCATTGATTGACCTTCGGTGGCGGCGTCGAGGGTCATCGCTAGCGCAGGCGGAAGTCCACGGAGTTGGAACTCCCCATCAAGGTCGCCGGCTAAGGTGATGCCGAGCCTGAGTGCGCTCTTTTCCATGAAGCGGCTAACGTAACCAGGAAGCAGCCGGTGTAGGCGGTCAACCTCGTCCTGTCGAATGAGTCCATCTAACTGCGACAGCACGTCGCCGCCTTCACTGAGCTTGCGGTCGGTATCCACCAAGGCCTGCACTTGGTCGGCGGTGAGGGAACCCCCCAGCCGAGCCGCCTCTTGCTCCGCAACGTCGTCCACAACTGCCCTCATGATGATGTCGGTGAGCGACACACCCAGAAACTGGCGGCCAATGACATCGAATACCTTGTCGGACCGCAGCTCACGGCGTATCAGCTCCATCTTCTGCAGCAGCGTGCTGAGCACTCGTCCATCCCGGGTCTTGGCCGCTACTAGGTTCACCAGCACGACAGGGTCATGCACCTGCTTATACCGGTGGATGCGCCCGAACCGTTGCTCGATGCGCGCCGGATTCCAAGGGATGTCGTAGTTCACCATGATCCAGCAGAACTGTAGGTTGATGCCTTCGCCGGCAGCGTCGGTGGCCACCATGAAGCGGCAGTGCGGGCCACGAAAGTTCTCAACCTGCGACTCACGCTCCTGGTAGGGCATCCCGCCGTGAATACGGGCCACCTGCCCCGTGAACCCCATCCCCTCCAGTTTCCGAGCCAAGAAGTCCATGGTGTCCCTGTGTTCGGTGAACACCAACAGCTTCTCGTTGCGGAACCTAGGGTTTTGGATGATCTCCCGCAGGCGTTCAAACTTTGACTCCTCTTGCGTGCCGGTGTACACAGCCCGCGCCAAGAGCAGCAAGTCCTCCACCTGCATGCGCTCGACCTGCAACTCGGCGACAGTAGACGCTGTCGTAGCCCCCATTGCCTCATCTTCACGGGTGTCGCGTTCCTCGGCTCCATCCTCTGCCGATTCCTCGTCGCTGGTCTTGGTCTCTTCGACATCGGCGACGCGTAGCCGTTGCTGCTGGGAGCGCAATTGTGCTTCGGTTAGCTCCTTGGCAGCGAACTGCTCAAGATACCCGTCCAGCTTGCCCAAACGCCGTTCGAGCGACCGGATGAGTGCCCATGTCGAACTTGCGGCCCGGCGCTGAATGACACTCATGGCCAAGCGGGCTGCCGAGCGGTTAAGCACCTGGGCGCGGTTGTAATACGTGCGGATGTATGCAGTCGTCTGCTCGTAGAGCTCCCACTCTGCCGGTGTCAGCTCGAAGCTGGCGGTGTCGCTTTGCCTGGTTGGGTAGATGCGGCTACGGTCGAATCGCACCATCTCTTCCTTGGTGCGGCGCAGAAAGTGGTGGGCCCGTTCCTCACGCGGATAGCTGTTGAACGCGTCCAATGTGGGCAGTGCCACCGGGTCCAGCAACCGCCAGAGCGCATAGTAGGGAAAGTCTTTCCCCATGTGTGGTGTGGCCGTTAGCAGCAGAAGGTGTCGTGCCTGCCACGCGAGATACTGGGAAGGATGGCTTTCCTGAAGGGCATCCGCACCGGCTAGGAGCTCGGCGAGCTTGTAGCGGTCAGTAGTCTCGAAGCTCAGGTCGTTGTTGCGCGCTGCCCCCAACTTGTGGGCTTCGTCGAAGACGACGAGGTCGTAGGGCACGGTCTCCGGCTCGCAAAGGCGTTCCAGCGCTCGTCCCGTTGCGAGGGTGTCGACACTTACCAGCGCCAGATCACTTCCAGAGCCAGCGAACGGATTCTCCAGCCGGCAGTCAGGTCCGGTCACTTCGCGGAACTCGAGTGAGAAGAGGGTACGCAATTCTCGCTTCCAGTTCCCGACGAGTCCCGCTGGTGGGACAACTAGGACGCGCCTAATGAGGCGTCGGCTAAGCATCTCTCGGATGTACAAGCCGGTCATGATCGTCTTCCCAGCCCCGGCATCGTCGGCTAGAAGGAACCGGAGCCGCGCTTGCGTCAGCATGTGACGGTAGACCGCCAGCAATTGGTGGGGCAGCGGGTCGATCAGCGCTGTCTCCGTACCAAACACGGGGCTGAAAAGATGCCCGTAGCTGAGGCGCTCAGCCTCAACGAACAGCCGCACGTCTTCGCCGGGCGAGAGAAAATCCGAGCCGCGGCTGGCAGTTCTGTAGCTGGCAGATCCCTCGCGAACGGAAAGGTCCTCCTTCTGTGGGCTGCCCCGGGCAGTCGCTGCGAGGGCAACCAAAGCTCTGGTGCCGAGAGGGTTGGGCTTAGCTTGCCCACTCTCCCAGCGGCTCACAGTGACAAACGTCACCCCCACCTGCTCTGCGAACTGACCTTGTGTCAGCCCGAGATGCAGCCGTAGTTGCTTAATCCAGTCCGACGTGACCCAGTCGGCCAGAAGACCCCTCCAGGGACGCTCTTTAACAAAGTATAAATCAAGAGCGGCACAGATGCAGGAGTAGGGTCAAACCCGTAGCGGGGATAAAGTCGCATCCATCGACACGGCGGGCGGCTCCGCTTTGGGGCAGTTCAGCTCAACACGAATCATCAAGTGTACAACCCTTAGGTTGTCTGAGGACCAACTCCTGAAGACATGCCTTCGCCCCTCGTGAGGGAAAGGGAAACACAGGCGTCCCACACGTCCTCCGGATGGCTGCTTCCCAGGACCGCACTTCACAGACGGGACATTGGTCGCCTAAGGGTAGTTAGAGGACGCTCGACGTCATCACAACCCCCACCCTTCGTGGCGGACCGGCAACTGGTTGAGCAGCCCTCGCTGTGTTCGCCAGGTCGGTACGAACGCATCCATCAGGGCGATGAAGCGCGCGTTGTCCGTCCGTTCCAACAGGTGCGCCATCTCGTGCACGACGACGTACGCGAAACACTCAGACGGCTTCTTGGCCAGATCGGTGTTGAGGCGGATGCTGCCAGCATCTGGGTTGCAGCTTCCCCAGTTCGTCCTCATACGCTGAACGAAGAACCGCGCGACCTTCACACCCATGAGCGGCTCCCACAGGGCAACCAACGGTGGCACTGCCTGCTTAAGCTGCGCTCGATACCACTCCTCAAGGATGTTTTGTCGTCGCTCATCAGCGGTATCCGGCGCACCGCCCACCCGCCAGCCGGTGTCATCCGTGTGCACCGCGGGCGCCTCGCGCAGCTCTGCCCGCAACTGCTGGTAGACCGCCCCCACCTCCCGTGCGGTCCGGCGCTGTGCATCCTGCGCCAGCGCACTCTGGGTCACCTGCACCCCAGCCACCGCCCCGAGCACCGCTGGCACCTTCCGCTGTGGGATGCCGAGCCCGTAGTGCGGCAGGTGGGCTATCGCCGCCCCTGCTACCCGCTAATCAATTACGTCTGAGCCATGGCCGTCGAACCTTGTGCTTGGTGCGCCGGTATCGGTAGGTGACCCGATATCGCCATTGGTTCCCAACTTTTACGATGAGCCGCGCCGGATCGCTCGGGGCCGCGTAGGGGTTCTTACGCAAACGGGCGAGCGCCTCATCGAACGCAGCCTTCTCCGCTGGCGTAAGGGCGCCGAGAAGGTCGTCGTACCCCTTCTTCGCAGCCCGGTTCACGAAGCCAAGTTCGTAGGCCGCGCTATCCATCGCTGATGGGGACGAACTCGCGCTCGGAGCAGATCCATCGCCTTGCCGACGCGTTCCTGATTGGGGACAGCCATCGACTACTCTCTTCCCTGCGATTCGGGCTGAACGGGGATGTCCTCCGGTTGCACCCACTCCACCCGAGCGTTCCGCCACACCGCCACGGGATTGCCGTCGCGCTTGTGCCGCTGGAGCGCTTCCTGGACGGCCTCCCTCAGGGCACGCAGGGTCCGGGGGATGTCATCCACGCGTTCGGCGGGGGTGAGATCGGTCTGTGGAAAGTCGCTCATCGCTGCTGCTCCTTCAGGTTCTCCCAGGCGTTCGGGTCCGCAATAACGGCGGTCATCCCAGCGGTTCGCGAGGCGACCAACCGGGGACCGATCAGATCCGCATTGTCGTACACCTGCCAGCTATCCACGACGTTAGGGTAAACGGTGAACAGGTTCTCCAAGCCGCCGGCGAAGCGCCGGCGCACCACGTCCTCCGGAACCTGATGTCCACCCTGCCGAACGCGCCCGGCCACGCGGGCCACGGCGAGGTCGGGATCCGGCAACGACAGGAAGATCAGGTGGACCCGGTAGCCTGAGGAACGGAGCTCTCGCAGCCAATGCGCATGCCCCCGTCCGGCGAGCGTCGTCTCGAACGCGAAGTCCCGGCGCTCGCGCGCCAGGATGGGCGGCTAGCATCAACGGCTCAACTTCGTAATGATCCGGAGCGGGTGGTTGGGAGCACCCGTGTCTCCAGGTCCACAAACGTCACCATGGTCACTTGGGGATCGTTCTTGCCTCGCACTGGCTCACCTCCGACAGGGTCTTCCCAGTAGCCTACCGCATGGTCACCAGGAACGCGAGTTGTTCTGCAGCCAGCTAGGGGCAGTTACAGGTTACCTCCTACGGAGAATGAACTTCCAGAGGACGACGAAGGAGCCGACCACATTAGTAAATAGGGCCACCGAGGCGGCTGCTACTACAAAGTCTGGGAAGGTCGCATGGTTGCAGATGACAAACCCCGCAAAGAAGACGACAATGGGCAACAAGGCAAGGGCGATGTATCCCATAACGAGTTGGAGGATGAACCAACGTTCCTTCTGTCGCTCGGTACGCTCGAACACGGCACGCTTCTCCCAGCCGCTGAGACTGTGACGGGTAGCCGCCTGCTTTGGTCTGTCCCCCTGCGCCTTCTTAATGGATGATCCGGACGTAGCCATGCTTCTCTGCCCTCTGATGCTATTGTCCATCCGTCCGTCATGCCCATGCACTCGCCGAAGGCAAGTACTTGCGCTTGCATTCTGCTAGTTCTCCACAAGGGGTCTGAGGGTGCCCCGCAAGAAAGACCCGCTTCGGAAACTGCCAGCGAACGCAGACCTCCATGCTGGCGCGTTCTTGGGGCGGGCCCGACGATTCAAAGGACTGACTCAGGGAGAGGTCGCTCAGAGAGGTCACGTAGCGAGGCAACGAGTCGGGCAATGGGAACAGGGGGATCTGCCTTGGGCAACCCTACCAGCGCTTCTGAACGTGGGGGTCGCTTACGGGCTTGCAACGTCAGAGATGGAGCATCTCTTCCGCCTGCTTGGGCTAGAACTCCCCCCGCACTTGCCCCAGTGGGAGGTTGTGCTCCCGAGTTTGCCGCTCCTCTCCATACCCGCACCCGATCGGGTCGCAGCATCGAACCTGCCAGCAGAGCTAAGCACTTTTGTTGGACGAGCCGTCGCCATTGAAGAGGTCTCGCGACTTGTCCGCGGCCAACACCGACTGGTAACTTTGACGGGCCCTGGTGGCGTCGGGAAGACACGCTTGGCAGTCAGAGCGGCTAAGCGTATTCAGGCGGATGGTACCTTTGCCGACGGCGTTTGGCTCATTCACCTTGAGGCCTTGTTTTCTGCTGACCAATTGACCCAACAACTTGCCCAGGTTCTAAACGTCGGGCAGGCGTCGTCCGAAACGCTCCTCGCTATAGTGACCTCTTACCTGTCGAATAAGAAGATGTTGTTGATACTCGACAATTGTGAACATCTCCTTGAACCCTCCTCCATCCTTGTTAGAGCCCTCTTGGAGGCCGCTCCAGACCTCCAAATAATCGCCACTAGTAGAGAACCTCTCGGTCTTTGGGGCGAAGTCGATTGGCCGGTCCCGCCTCTAACAACACCAGGAGAAGATAGCCTAGATACTCCACGTCAGGCTCCATTAGCTTACGAAGCAGTGGAACTGTTCTTGGAACGAGCGCTAACGGCGCTCCCAAGCTTTGCGCTCACTGAGCAGAATACTTCTGATGTAATCGCTATTGCATGCCAACTCGATGGCTTACCATTACTAATCGAACTCGCCGCCGCGCGTCTTAAGGACCTCCGCAATACACATGAGATTCGCTCCCGTCTTAACGACGTCTTCAGCCTCCTAGTGAGAGGTGACAAGACCGGACCGGAGCGACAACGCACAGTGCAAGCTGTGGTCGAGTGGAGCGTAGCACTGTTGAGCGAGTCGGAGCGGGCGCTATTCTATCGGGCGTCGGTGTTTTCAGGCGGCTGGTCACTTGAAGCAGCCGTGGCCGTCACTTCAGATGTCCTAGTGCCCCCCGACGATGTCGAAGGACTACTGGCCAATCTGGTCCACAGTGCTCTGGTCGTGAGTGAGGACGTTAACGGTCAGCGCTACAGGCTATTGGAGACCCTCCGGCAATATGGGAAACGACAGCTCGCCCTAACCGATGAAATAACCTTGTGGTCGCGCAGGCATGCAGGATACTTCTGTGATCTCGCCGAAAGTGGCGAGGCATTCCTCTGGTCTAATCAGCAGGCGAGTTGGTTCCCTCGTTTTAACCGGGAGCTGAATAACTTTCGGGCGGCACTTCAATGGTGCCTAACCGAAGACCCGCAAATAGGTCTGAGGGTAGCTGCACACTTATGGCGTTTTTGGCAACTACGCGGATTTCTCCGGGAAGCTGACCATTGGTTATCACTTCTCCTTGCCACTACGACTGCATCCTCTCAAGCCCGAGCATATGCTCTAGTCGGCCTCGGGTACATCGCGAGAAACGAATGGGACTTAGACCGGGCATCACGGCTCTCCCAATCCGGCAAACAGGCCTGCGAAGCGTTAGCCGACAACGCTGGTGTGCTCCTCGCGGAAGCCAATCTTGGTATTATCGCCCGGGCGCACGGCGAGTATCGAGAAGCAATGCAGCGATTCGTTCATGTGGCCGAGGCCGCACGGTTGACCGGAGACCGGCGAGCGCTCGGGTCAAGGTTGTGGAATCTGGGCGCCACCGCGAGAGCCGCAGGGGACCGGCGCATCGCCAAGCTCTTCTTCGACCGCTCATTAGTTATACTTAGACAAGTTCAAGAACGCCATGCGTTAGCGTTGGTACTCCGTTTCATGGGCCTGCTTCATCAAGATGGCGCGGAGTACTCTAAGGCACAGGTGTTCTACCGGGAGAGCCTCAAAGTCGCTCAAGAGCTAGGAGACAATGTCGGCATTGGCGCGGCCCTTTGCGGGCTCGGGGATCTTGCACGGTCCTCTGGCAATATTACGGAAGCACAGCGATTACTTCGCAGCAGCATTCGAATTCTTCAAGACGCCGGTGACGCCCTCGAACAAGCGTGGGCTTCCATTGCACTGGGCATGGTGTCCCTTGGAACAGACGAGCTTCCGGAAGCAGCGCGTCTCTTTCAGGACAGCCTGACGGTGTTTGTTAAGGTCCAGGAAAGGCGTGCCACCGCGCATAGCCTCCAACTCCTGGGCATAGTTGCGCTGCTGCTAGGGGAATATGAGGCGGGCCTATCCCTCATCGATGGAGCGATCGGCTACCATCCACCTGAAGTCCTCAGCGATTCTGATGTGCAGACACGCCGAAGTGCCTTAGACAAAACCATTCAATACTTAGGGCAAGCGAGGTTCGACGAACTTCATGATAGAGCCCAACCAACCTCGTTGCGGCAACTCCTCGAGTTAGCATTTTCGGTCGCGGTAGTTGACCATAACGCCCAGGAGTCGGTCCAAGCCACCGAGGAGGCGGGTATCAAATGGACGTCTTGAAATGCTTGATGTCCTTGCGGGCCGTTCGACGTTTTGCTGACAAACCTGTTCAGGATGATATTATTAGGACTGTGCTAGAGGCGGCCCGTTGGTGCGGGAGCGGGAAGAACGGTCAACCCTGGCAATTCATCGTCATCCGGCAACGAAATACTCTTCAAGAACTGTCTAAATTGGGGGAATTTGCAGGGCATTTGGAGAATTGTGACTTCGCCATAGCGCTAGCCATCGCAAGCGCCAGCTATGGAGATATCTTCGACACAGGTCGGGTTGCGCAGAGTCTGATGCTAGCGGCAAGCGCATTCGACATCGGTTCCTGCATTGCCTTCATTCTTCCCGAGGACAACGAGGTCAGGGCTCAAACCGTCCTTCGAGTACCGAATTCCCTCGTACTCAGGGTCATTATCTCCTTTGGTTACCCTGCCCTCCGCCAAAAAGGCGAAATGCCATCAGGGCCCCCGCGCGACCAAGTGCTTCCCATGTTAGGCCGTAAGCCGCTCAACACGCTCGTTTTCCGCGAGCATTACGGAGCCCCATTATATCATTGATATTTCACCGCTCAGTTGTTAATATACTCATACGAGGCATTTTATAGAAATGAAAGCTGCGATATACAAGGGAATCGGTGGTGCAAAAGATGTCATCGTTGTGGGCGATGTAGCGGAGCCGTTATTGGGCCCAGAGCGCGTCTTAGTACGCGTGCATGCCAGCGGGCTAAATCGCGCAGATATCCTGCAACGGCGAGGACTCTATCCCCCCCCTCCGGGTGCTGCACTCAACATTCCGGGGTTGGAATTTTCTGGCACCGTTCAGGCAATTGGCCCAGGTGTTCAATTCATCAATCCCGGGCAGCGCGTATTTGGCATCACCAGCGGCGGCGCACAAGCTGAACTGGTTTCGGTTCATGAACGGCTCTTAGCCGTCATACCTAACAATTTATCCTTCGTGGAGGCCGCCGCCGTTCCTGAGGCTTTCATTGCGGCGGCAGATGCCCTATTCCACCAAGCCTCGCTGCAATCTGGCGAAACGGTGCTGATTCACACGATTGGAAGCGGCGTGGGCACAGCGGCCCTTCAGCTAGCGCATACGGCCGGCTGCAGGGTCCTGGGCACCTCACGGACGACCGCCAAACTTGACCTCGCTATCGGCCTTGGGTTGGACGTCGCAATCAACACCCAGAGGGAGTCATTCTTGGAGGCGGTGAACCGCGCCACTCACGGCGCAGGCGTCAACGTCTTGATTGATACGATAGGAAGCCCCGCGCTCGGTGACAATCTCCAGGCACTTTCGCCACACGGCCGCCTGGTCGTACTTGGTTTGCTCGGCGGCACAAATGCAGATATCGATTTGCTTACGCTACTCAATAAGAGGGTGAGCTTAATTGGATCTCAGCTCCGTACCCGCCCTTTCGAAGACAAGTGCCTTGCGGTGCAACGCTTCGCCCGCAGCGTTGTTCCACAGCTCGAACGGGGACTGATCCGGCCCATCGTGGCCCGGGTGTTTTCCATAGAGGAATTGGCTGCTGCACACGAGTACATGGAACGTGACGAGAATTTCGGCAAGGTGGTCATTAGCATTAGGGACTAACCCTCGGGTTTATGTCCCTTGTGTACTTCGCCGAACTGCACGGCTGTGACCCGTTCCAGTTTGGACTCCACCGATGAAGTGAGGTTTGCTCCGTCAGACGTAACCGGGCCTGTTTCGACAAGTTTGTACAGCATCGCGTCAGCTTCTACATGGACACCCAATTCGGGCAAACCAACGACTCCGTCCTCGAAGGTCTGTAGCGGTGAAACTCGGGTAATCCCGCGGTCTAGTTTGTTGTAGCAGACTACCTGTGCGGCACGCGGCTGCATTTTGGCTTGGTCCCACAAGGGTACTCCCTTCGGCGCAGACCACCCAAAGAATGCGGACAGATGGTCCAAAAAGACATCAGGTATGTCCATCCTAGCCGCCAAGTCAGCGGACATGGCAGAGGTTCCCTGAAAGCGGGGATTCACCTCGCATAGATAGAGACGGCCATCGTACCAGAGTGCATCCACGCCGAATGCACCTACGTAACCCATCCGATGTAGCCATGTCCCAGTTCGGATAGTCATCTGCTCGAATTCACTCAGAATATGCGGCTCCAACAATTGCACCTGCGCAAAGTCGTTTCCACAATACGCAAATGGTCTCGTGGTGCATGCCGGAATACCAATGAGTTGGACCGAAGGATTATGGAGCGTGATGCCCCCATCGGGAAAGACGCAGGCGCTCACGTTGAGAGGTATGTTAGGCACTAGGTATGGTGCAACAGCAAAGAAGCCGAAGCGGGCCATTGGTCGTACCCTCTGAGCCTCTTCAAGCGTATGCACTAGTGTAAACCCCAGTCCACCACTCGAACGATTCGCACGCACCACGAACGGTGCGTCCCGAAGATTAGTGACCAATGTGTCCCAGTCACTAGCGCTGACATAATGCCAAGGCAGGACTGGGATACCCTCGCGGGCTAGTTGGTGTTCAACCCATGCTTTATGCTCGAATGCTGCCTCCTGTTCATGAAATAGGCCAAAGTAAGAAACGGTAGTCAGTCTTGAATAGTAAACAGCTGCAAGCATTGCGGCTGGACGGTAGGTCACCAGTACGGTGGGCCGTTCGCAAGCGGTCAGAAGTTCGTCGAAAAGGAAGTCCACCTCTTTTGAGTCATCAGTGTCCGTACTATAAGCGTTCAAATCGACGCGAGCGTGTTTGAGGGTCTCCAGCGAGAGCTGGTGAAGGGAGGATGCCGTAGTCAGTGGCGAAATTATCGAAAAACATGCCGCAAACTGGCGGATGGGAAGAAGAGGAGCAGCATCTGTACCGCGCACTCCAAACCAAAGGAGGCTTCTGTCATCGATTGCCTGTTCGATGTCAAGTATCCGACGTCGGCGCGATGTCGCTGAGCTTGTCACGGCGAATTCCGGGATGAATAGTAATACGAAGATATATCCTCAGGGAACGAGAGAGTATTATGCTGACAAGGAATACATCGCGGTCCTAACTTCACTCCATGTTTGGCGACGAGATTTTCCGCCTCAAAATATACTTCCCTGAGCAACTCTTCATCAGGTGGCAACATATTCGCCATTGGCGTACCAGGATCAGGTCGAAAAGGGCTTAGGACGGGATCGCATCCAATTCGCGCAAGGAGGTCTACGCCGGCGAGCGTGTTGTGCACAGATTCCAGTCCAACAAGTAGCAATGATCGAACCCGTCCATGACCTCCAGTGAACTTTACAGCCTCTTCAATCGCCTTAATATAGGCGGGAAGCCCAACTCGGTGCTTTTGGGGAGTCACATGGGAGGCGATGTCGTCATCAACGATCTCTAAGTTGATGGAGAAACCGTGAATGCCACTTTCGGTCCATCGACGGATACAGTTCGTATCGGTAGGGCGAGGCGGCATCATAATGTCTACTGGCATCTCCGCCGCCGTTATTACCCCAGCGCAGAGATTGTCAAAATAATCATAATCTCGGGGACTTGGAGTTCCTCCGCTGATAAGTGCATGATGTACAGGTAATCGGCTATCAGTTTTGGCTAGTGCCAGGCCTTCGAGCAGCTGTCCAAGTGGTCGGCGATTATAGGGCTTTCCGGCAATATCACAGAAGGTACATGCGAATGCACACCCATAAATTGGTGATAAGCGAACTCGATCACCATGAGAAAACGTCGTGTGCGTAATCGGACGGCCAGCAGAATCAAGGATTCCGAGGTAGCCGGGGAGTGGGATAGGTTGTACAGAGAAGGTTTCGTTGCGGAATACGACCGAGAAGGGCGAAGTGAGTGTTTCATGGTAGAGAAGTATCGCCTCTGCATGGTCGCAGAAGGGCTCGTCATAAGGAGCGTTGACCCAGACGAGATCCTCGATGATCAATGTGATACCACTCGTCGTAGCGTACTCATGCATTGCGAAGGGAGCAGTGCCCTCATGCGTGAGAGCTTGCCTAGCTGCCGGCGTGATGTTTAGCCCGTTTGAAAATAGGCTAATCTTGAGTGATTTGATGCTGTCAAATACAGGACTGTGATTCGACATGAGAGGATGACCTCGGGTTCCTAACGGTTTGGCTAGCAATCACCCGAAACGATATACCAAGGCTGGCCATCATAGGGATGCAGAGCGGTTTGGTCGTAGAGTCGCACGTTGGTCAGACCGACTTCCCCCATTAGGTCAGCAATTAGATACGCGGAGATGTACATGTAAGATTTCAAGAATGTCTTGAGGCGCCAACGTCCTTGGCTTGCACGGAGGAAGACATTAATGACCCGGACTCGTTCGGCCCCGAACAAACGGAGATCCAACAGCCATTCTGGTTCACCAGCATTAAGACGGAAGTACCGGGGCACGATTGCTTCGTCAGCGGTCTTAGCGATGCCGTAGTCTCGCCCACCGACCAGGATGAGACCGCCAGTCGTGGCAACAGAGCGCATTGCGTGGAAGGATTTTACCAGGTCGGCGCGTGTGGACAATACCGCAAGAGAGTTTCCTCCTGAGATGACGGCTTCAAATTGGCGCCCCTGCCACGGGTGCAATGTTCGGACATCAGCTCGTTTAGTGTCAATGTGTAGCCCGAGTTCCTGTTCTTTTTGACGTAGAACGCTAAGCATGCGGGAGGACAGGTCAGATGCGGCGGTGTCGTAACCGAGCTTCGCCAGGCCGATGACCTGAAGTCCTGTGCCACAGGTGCAGTCCAAGACGGTGGTCGCGTTATGAGCGGATAGTAGTCCATGGAACGACAGGGCTTCTAGGCGAGTGGTTTCCTCTACATTGGGGAAGAGGTCGTCAAAGGCCTCGCCGAGGTCCCCGAAGCTGGGTAGGCAGATGCCAGGAAGCTTGACCTGATCAAGAAGTTCAGATAGAGACGGAGTTCGCATTGCCTCGCATCCTGGAGAGGTTTGATGGAAGTGTATCCCGATGTTTGAGCCGATGCAAATCAGAGTCGCCGCCTGAATAACGAGATTTCGGGCGGTTCTACTCCGTTGTGCTGGGTTGGCCGGCGAGGGAAAGCTTCACTCCCCGAACCTGGGAAGCAGACAGCATACACACCACGCGAGTCAAGCTCAAGCATACTGGGAACTGGACCGCGGGCCGCTTTGTCTGACTCCCGAAGACCGCAAGGACAGCGGCCCGCCGTCTACATGGAGGTACGTCCGGTAAGGAGCAGGCAGCGGTTTCGGGCGATGGAGGTCACTCCGGTACGTGAAATTCGGGGATAGGTCAGAGCCTCGTGTGACCAAGGGAGTGAAGTGCGCCGGGCAGACCCATTCGCTCCGTTCGTTCGTAATGCCTCGGAACCCTTGTCCCGCAAGCCACAGGACTCATAAGCCCTGCTCACGCCAGGGCCGGGGTAAGAAGGGGGAGACCGGTTCGTGCGTCCACGAGTGCGGAGCCAGGGTGTAGTTGCGTCGGTTCAACACCAGTCGCCCCGACCACTCTGAACCTGCCGCTGGCGAGAGGGCCAGTGCGGCCTGCAACCCCGCGAGCCAACCTTGAAAGTGGGGTTGAAAGAAAGAGGAGCCACGGAATGTGGCTCCTCTTTCGCTGTGTCCCGTATGGGCCGGTGGGGTGCTACAACGCTACGGTCACCGAGAAGGGCACCCCAGCCCTCGTTGGTGTATATGGTTTATCACCATTGAACAAACATGGGCATGACGACGTGGGTGTAGTCGTCGGAGCCGACGGGGCGGAAGACGCCGGGGCTGGAGGGGCTGCTGGTCTCGAGGGTGACCTGGCCGGCGCCCAGTTCGGCGAGCACGTCAGTGAGGTAGCGGCTGTTGAACGCGATCTTGCCGGGGTCGCCCTCGATGGTGGCATCGACCTCGCCGGTATTGTCGCCCACCTCTTCGGCACGGGCGGAGATGACCACCTTGCCGGTGGCGTCGCCGTTGCCGATCTGCAGCCGCACGATGCCGCTGCCGTCGCGGGCGAACACCGATGCGGTACGCACCGCCCGCAGCAGTTCGGCCACGTCCATCACGCAGTGCGAGGTGGAGGCCTTCGGGATGAGCTGCTGGTAGTTGGGGAAGGTGCCCTGGATGATCTGCGATACCATGTCGGCCTGCTGGGTGTGAAACAGCAGTTGCGTGCCCGATGCGCTGATGGTCACCTCCACCGGCTCGCTCTGGTCGCCGATCAGGCGGTGGAGTTCGCTGAAGGCCTTGGACGGCACGACCACGCTGGTCTTCTGCGCCACCGGCGTCACCAGCGGCAGCTTGTGCACCGAGAGGCGGAAGCCGTCGGCGGCGGCCAGCGTCAATTCGGCGCCGTCGAACTCGGCGTGCACGCCGGTGAGCACCGGGCGGGACTCATCGGTGGCGGCGGCGAACACCACGCGGCCAATGGCCTTCTTGAGCGCCTCCGGGTCCACCTGCACCACCGTGCCGTCGCCCACCGCCGGGATCGGCGGGAAGTCTTCGGCGTTCTGGCCGGAGACGCGGGCCTCGTTGCGGGCGGCCTTGATCTGCATCTGGGTGCCCTTGCCCTGGGTCGTCAGTTCCACGTTGCCGCTGGGCAGCGAGCCGACGAACTCCGAGAGGATGCGGGCGGGAATGGCCAGCGCTCCCGCCTCGTCCACCTGGCCGGGCACAAAACAACTGATGGCGATTTCGAGGTTGGTGGCCGACAGCTTCAGGCGGTTGTCTTCGGCGGTCAGCAGCACGCTCTGGGTGATGGGGAGCGTGGTACGGGTAGCGACTGCCCGGCCGACAATGTCCAGACCGTGCTTCAGATTCTCTTGGACGCAAACGAGCCGCATTGGCTACCTCCGAGGACAGTGGCGCGTGAACGCTCGCGCAGTATACACGCGCGTCCAGCACGGTCACAAGACGGGCGGCGGGCCGTATGTAGCATCGAGCAGCCTGCTATTCACAACATGCTGGGGCCACCGGCTGGGCCTGAGTGGTCTGAGCCGGTGCTCAGAAACCATCAAGCCGACCGTCCGTCTGAGGTCGGCACGGAGAGGGCTGCCACACTTCCGTGAGTGGCCCTGCCGTCAGCATGCAAACATGACAAAGGAACTATTCGCCTGGATCGGCCCCTGCCGCTGGCTCCCCGCCGTCGCTGCCAGCGTCCGGCAGCCAGCTTCGGACGCTGGCCAGACTCATCTGCAGTGCGTCTTGGTCGCTGGGGTGCAGGCCCACTTCGCTGGTGCGGGTGAACCACTGGTACGCCTTTTGGGCAGCGCTCTCGGCCGTCAGCCCGAGGTCAACCAAGAGTTGGGCGCACGCTTGGGTGGTGAACGAGACCGGCAGGTTCAGCAGCAGGTTGTACAGCTCGTCGTCGTTGACGGCGGCGACCATGGCGATGAACGCATACACGGTGCCCAGCGAGTTGGTGGACCGTGGGTCGGCCGGGCGCAGCTCGACCATGTGGGTGGCGGCGCCCAGCGACTCAGCGAGTTCGGCCAGCTCCAGCGCCGTGAAACACAGGATGTAGTGGTAGGCCCACTCATCCGGGTGGCGTTCGATGCGCTGCCGCAGCAGGCCCGACTTGTGGCGCCATGCCGTGAAGGGGTCGGCGCCATAGCCTAGAGCCACTTCCAGCTCACGGTTCACGGCCGCGGCCAGTCCCTTCTCGTACCCGTACAGGCGGCCCAGCCGCGGCGGGCGGCGCAGCAGCTTGCGAAACACGTCCATGGCGGCGGGCGGGCCCATCATCAGCCGATCGCGAGCGGCGTACCCGTACCGTTGGTGGCGGTTGTGCAGGGCGGCCTCGCGTTGCCGGTCTCGCAGCCAGCGGTCGTGGTTCTGCCAGGAATAGGTCACGATGTTCTAACGCTCCATGCCGGACGGTACGGCCCCCGCCCTCGTTCTAGGAAGAGTACCAGTATCGCGATGTCGGCGGGGGTGACGCCGGTGAGGCGGCTGGCCTGGCCCAGCGTGGCAGGCGTGAAGCGCAGCAGTTTCTCCCGCCCCTCGCGGCTTAGGTGCGGCACCGCTGGATAGTCGAACATCGCCGGGAGCCGGCGGTCCTCCAGGCGGCGCACCCGCTCCACCTCGGCGCGCTGCTTCTGGACGTATCCATCGTACTTCAGCTCGGTCTCCACCTGTTCCGTCACGGCCTCGGACGCCGCCGAGTCGCCCAGTCCCAGCGCCCGCAGGGTGGTGTACGAGACGTCCGGCCGCTTCAGCAGTTCGGCGGCGCTGACGCTGCGGGTGAGGGTGGCGACACCGAGCGCCGTCGCGAGCTCTTCCACCGCTGGGGTAGCGCTCACGAACACGGTGCGCAATCGCTCGCGCTCCCGGTCGATGGCGGCCCGTTTCCGCTCCACGGCCTCGTAGCGCTGTGCAGATACCAGGCCAAGGGCGTGGCCGGTCTCGGTGAGGCGCAGGTCGGCGTTGTCGTGCCGCAGCAGCAACCGGTACTCGGAGCGGGAGGTCAGCATGCGGTACGGCTCGGTCAGCTCGCCCGATACCAGGTCGTCGAGCAGCACGCCGATGTAGGCCTGGTCTCGCCGCAGCACCAGCGGCTCCTGGCGCCGGGCGCGCCGTGCGGCGTTGATGCCCGCCACCAGGCCCTGGGCCGCCGCCTCCTCATACCCGGTGGTGCCGTTGATCTGCCCGGCGCAGAACAGGCCGGGCAGACGCTTGCTCTCCATGGTGACCCGTGTCTGGTGCGGCTCGACATAATCGTATTCCACTGCATAGCCGATGCGGGTCATCTCGCAGCGCTCCAGGCCGGGGATGCGGTGCAGCATGTCCAGTTGCACGTCCTCGGGCAGGCTGGTGTTGGCGCCCTGCACATACACCTCGTCGCTGTCCCAGCCTTCGGGCTCCAGGAACATGGGGTGGCCGTCTTTGTCGGGGAAGCGGAACACCTTGTCCTCGAACGACGGGCAATAGCGGGGGCCGCGGGCCTCGATGGCGCCATTGAACATGGGCGCGCGGTGCAGGTTGGCCCGCACCACGTCGTGGACGGCGGGATTGGTGTGAACCAGGTAGCAGGGGAGCTGCGGCCGCCAGGCCGGGTCGGTGGTGGGGTCACGGGGGAACGCAGGGTTGCGCTCACCCCAGGAGGCGACCAGCGTGTCGGCGGCGAGCCGGTCGTCGGCATGGGCGACGCTGAAATAGAGCGGTGTCGGATGGCCGGGGTGCGGGACGGTGCGGGCGTAGTCGATGGACCGGGCGCTGATGCGCGGCGGCGTACCGGTCTTCAGCCTGCCCAGCGACAGGCCGAGACGGCGCAGCGCGGCCGACAGGCCGGTGGCCGGCGCCTCGCCCGCCCGCCCGCCGGGGGTGATGCGCTCGCCGGTGATGAGGCGGCCGGCCAGGAACGTGCCGGTGGTGAGCACCACGCTGACCGCCTGGTAGGTGGCGCCGGTGCTGGTGGTGACGGAGAGCGGGGTATCCCCCACCGCGGTGGGAGTGCCTTCGACAGGCTCAGGCAACAGGGATGCCTCGCGCACGTCCATCACCTGCGCTTCCACCATGGCGAGGCCCGGCTGTGCCAGCAGCACCCGCCGCATCTCCTGGGCATAGCGGTGCTTGTCGGCCTGCGCCCGCAGCGCCTGCACTGCCGGGCCCTTGCCGGTGTTGAGCAGGCGGATCTGCAGGAAGGTGCGGTCGGTGACGCGGCCCATCTCGCCGCCCAGCGCGTCGATCTCGCGCACCAGGTGGCCCTTGCCCGGCCCGCCGATGGACGGATTGCAGGGCATGGTGGCCACGGCGCCGGCATTCATGGTGAGCAGCAGGGTGCGGCAGCCCATGCGCGCCGCCGCCAGCGCCGCCTCGCACCCGGCGTGGCCCGCGCCGACCACGATGACATCGTAGTGGGGCATCACTTTCCTGCCTTCTGTCCGGTGACCGCTTTGACCACGGCGTTCATGCGGCTCTCCAGCGCTAGGCCCTCACGGAGCGGCATGTCGAGGCCGTGGAGCACCGCCTGCTTGGCGCCCTGCACCACCTCGGGCCGTAGCGCTGCAATGCGTTCGGCCCAGGCCGTGGCGGTTGGCAGCAGCTCGGGCAGCGGCACCACCCGCTGCACCAGGCCGATGCGGAGCGCCTCGGCGGCGTCGATGCGTTCGGTGAGCATGGCCATCTCCAGTGCCTTGGCGCGGCCCACCACCCGCGGCAGGCTCTGGCTACCGCCCGCGGCCGGAATGAACCCCAGCGACACCTCGGGCAGCCCGAACAGGCTGTCCTCGGCCGCCACCCGCAGGTCGCATAGCAGGCTCAACTCCAGGCCGGAACCGAGGCAGAAACCATGGATGGCGGCGATGAGCGGCTTGGGGTGATAGGCCAGCAGGCCCCACAGGTCGCGCTCCTGCCGAATGCGGCGCGCCGCCACCGGTGACGGGGCTGTGCCGAACTCGGTCAGATCGGCCCCGGCGCAGAATGCCCGCTCGCCGGCGCCCCGGAACACCACCGTGCGCACGTCGGCGTCGTCCGCCGCGGCCGACAGCGCCTCGTAGAGGTCGTCGCGCATCTGCACGTTCACGGCGTTCAGGCGGTCGGGCCGGTTGAGGGTGACCCAGGCGGTGGGGCCCTCCACGGCGTAGTCGATGGCTGCGAAGCCCATCAGCGGCCCTCGAACCGGGGCGAACGGTGTTCCAGAAAGGCCCGAATCCCCTCGGTGCGGTCGGCGGTGGTTTGTAACAGGGCATAGAGATCGGCCTCCAGGTGCAGGCCCTCCGTCAGTGGGCGCTCGACGCCGCGCAGCACCGCTTCCTTTACATATTCCACCGCAATCGGCGCGGCTCGGCCTAGGCGCTCGACCACGGCGGCCACTACGCCTGTGACCGCGTCCGCCGGCACCGCCCGGTGCACCAGCCCAATTTCCAGCGCCCGCGCAGCGTCGATGCTTGCCCCCAGCAGCAGCAACTCCAGCGCTGCGGCCCGGCCCACGATGCGCGGCAGGCGTTGGGTGCCGCCGCACGCAGGCAGCGCGCCTCGTTGCAGGTGGCCCATCCGGAAGGTGGCGGCGGCCGAGGCGATGCGCAGGTCGGCCGCCAGGGCCAGCTCTAGACCGGCGTCCTCCACTGCGCCCGCGATCATGCAGATGACCGGCTGCCGCACGGCGGCCAGCGCCTCGGCGGCCAGGGCGCCCGGCGAGCGTCCGGCCACGTCGGCCGGCTCGTCGATCTCGCCGAGGCAGAAGGCGGGACCGTCGGAGCGAAGCACCACCGCTCGGCAGGCATCGGGCAGGCCGGCCAGCGTGGTAGCCAGGTCGCCGGCGGTCGCGGCGTCCAGCAGGCAGCGGGCATCCGGCCAACGCAGGCTGACCGTGAGCGTGCGGTCGCCGTGATCGAGATGAAGGAGCATGGTGTCAGGGTAGCATCGGGCGGGCGCGGCGGCGAGCGGCATGGCTGGCGTACGGCGTGTGCGGTCGCTAGAATGCGATTGCAGGCTTGCCCGGCTTGCGAGACCTTCTGGGAGGCACACGTATGGCAAAGGTCATTAACTGCGGGTGCGGCTGGTCGGTGCGTGCGGAGTCGGACGACGAACTGGTGAAGCAGGTCACCGAGCACGTGCGCGACGTGCACCACGAGATGGCGCGCCGCGAACTCATTTTGGCCCAGGCCCGCACCGAGTAACTGCAGTGTGCTTGCGGCGAACGGATCGCAAGAGCGGCGCCGACGCGCCGCTCTTTATCTATACCTGGATAGCTGGGAGGCGGCAACCCGCGTAGGTGGGCGCCCCGGAATGCCAGATGTTGCCGGACTTGATCTCCAGGCGGTAGCCGGAGGGCCAGCCGTTGGTGAAATCGGCGAGTTCGGCGCGGGTGAGCGACACGTTGCCGGTGCTGGTGCCCGCGACCGGCCGTCCGCACACGCCGCCCTGTCCGGGAGGCAACAGCGTCATGGGCCCCGCCGCCAGCAGCGTGCCGGCGGGCCCGATCACTCGAATCTCGGTGGGTTCGGCTCCAGCCGCGCCGCCCTCTACGTGAATGCCACCCTGCAGCGCTCCTACCTCGTAGGGTGCGTAGTCCACCGCGATGAGGTCGGGGAGCCGCTCCGGGGGCGCCGACGGCGCCGGCGGTGGTGATGGTGGGGCATCGCAGGCGACGCAGGCCAGCAGGATGCCGGCCGCGGCAAGCAATACGCGGTACGGCGGTCGGGGGCGGTTCAGCGTCATGGGTTAACCGTGTCTACATTTCGCGTTGGCTGACGGCGGCGCCGCGCTGTTCCGATCGTGTGGCACCGCACGGGGAGTGTCAATGCTGCCGCTTACCTTCTATTTGTGCAAGCTATCGGGCGCTGCGCAGGTGGGCTAACTGGGTGGGCCTGTAGCAGCTTGCCCAGGTTCTTGAACGCCGGCAGCGGCGGGTGCTCAACGGGTGCTCAACCTTTGGGCGAGAGGGCGTCCATGCATTGCTACGCACGGTAGCATGGGTTGGTGGCCCTTGAGGCTGTTACGGGCATGGCATACTGCACACGAGGCGGTTAATGCAGCGAATTGCTGAGATTTCGCAGGGGCAACGGTGGGCCGGCTACGTCTTCACGTTGCTGGCGGTGGCGCTGATCAGCCTGTTTATCGGCCTGATCCTGCGCATCACCACCATCGCCAACATCTCGCTGCTCTACATCGTGGCGGTGCTGGCGTCGGCTATCCTATTCGGCCGTGGCCCCGCCATTGTCGCCTCGGTGGCGGCGTTCCTCATCTTCGACTGGTTCTTCATCGAGCCGCTCCACACGTTCACGGTCTCGGACCCCACGGAGTGGGTGGCGTTGCTGCTGTTCCTCGCGGTGGCGGTGACCACCGGCCAGTTGGCGGCCCAGCAGCGGCGGCAGGCGCACCGGGCCGAGGAGCGTGAGCGAGAGGCCGTGCTGTTGTACGGCGTGGCCCGCCTGCTGGTAGGCGCCGACCTCCAGCCTGCACTGCAACAGGTGGCAGAGCGCCTCAACCTGGAGCTGGGCTCCGGCGCCGTGGCCATCGACGTGCCTGCCCCCCAGGGTGGACGCCAGCGGGTGGTGGCCGGCGAGGGCGCCCCGTTGCGGGCGTTGCAGAGCGAGCTGCCCACTGCCTCACATATCCTGCCGCAGCCCAGCGACCAGCAGCCCGCCTGGCGCGAGCGCTGGGTGCGAGTGGTCCGGCCGCAGCGGACGCCGCCCGGAGAAGGCGCGTGGTCACGTCATACCCTGCAGCTCTCCATAGCCGTGCGGCAGCATGGCGACGGCGTGCTGGTGGTGGCGCCCGCCACTCCCGGCACGGCCATCCAGGCGAGCATGCAGCGGGTGCTGCTGGCGGTGGCCACCCAGATCGGCGGGGCGGTGGAGCGCCAGGTCCTGCGCCAGGAGGCACTGGACGCGGAGGTGCTGCGCCGCACCGACGAGCTGCGGAGCGCATTGCTCAGCGCGGTATCCCATGACTTCCGCACGCCGCTGGCATCGATCATTGCGTCGGCGGGCAGCCTGCGCCAGCACGATGTGACGTGGACCGATGAGGAACGGGCGGAGTTTGCCGAGGCCATCGAAAACGAGGCCAAGCGGCTCAACCGCCTGGTCGGCAACCTGCTCGATCTCTCGCGTATCGAGGCCGGCGCGCTGCGGCCCGAGAAGAACTGGTACGACCTGGGTGCGCTGATCGACGACGTCCTGGGCCGGCTGCGCTTCTTGACGGCCGGTCGCACGGTCACCGTCGATATCCCGGCCGACCTGCCGCCCATTTCGCTGGACTACGTCGAGATCGACCAGGTGCTCTCGAACCTGGTCGAGAATGCGGTGAAGCACACACCGCCTGGAACGCCCATCACGGTGCAGGCGACGGCGCAGCCTTCCGAGGTGCGTGTGGAGTGCGCCGACCGCGGCCCAGGCATCCCACCCGAATCGCTGTCGCGGCTGTTCGATGCCTTCTATCGGGTGGGCCGCGACGGCCGCCACGACCAGGGCATTGGGCTGGGGCTGGCGGTGGCGCGCGGCTTGGTGGAGGCGCATGGCGGCCACATCTGGGCGGAGAACCGTGCGGACGGTGGCGCACGCGTGGTGTTCACGCTGCCGGTCACCGCAGCGCCCGCCGAACCGGCCGTCTCGGAAGGGGCAGCATGATCTCGCCCGGCGCCCGCATCCTGGTGGTGGAGGACGAGGCGGCCATCGTCCGCGCCGTCAAGATGAACCTGACCCGCCACGGCTTCAGCGTTGAGTCCGCCGCCACCGGGGTCGACGCCCTACACGAGTTTGAGCGCTGGCGGCCCGACCTCGTGCTGCTCGACCTCGGCCTGCCCGATGTGGACGGGGTTGAAGTCATACACGCCATTCGGGAGCATGCGCGCACGCCCATCATCGTGCTGTCGGTGCGGGGCGCGGAGCGCGACAAGGTGGGTGCGCTGGACGCCGGGGCCGACGACTACCTCACCAAGCCGTTTGGCGTCGATGAACTCCTGGCCCGCATTCGGGTGGCGTTGCGCCATGCTGCCGGGCCGGCCGGTGGGCAAGACGCCAGCTTCCGCACCGGTGACCTGATGATGGACCTGGAGCGGCGGCGGGTGACCGTGGCCGGACGCGAGGTCCGGCTGACCCCCACTGAATACGATCTGCTGAAGGTGCTGGTGACCCAGCCCAACCGGGTAGTCACCGACCGTACCCTGCTGCAACAGGTGTGGGGCGTGGAGTACGGGTCGGAGACGCACTATCTGCACGTGTACGTGGCCCGTCTCCGCAAGAAGATCGAGGCCGACCCGCAGCAGCCGCGCTATCTGGTCACCGAACCGGGCGTCGGCTACCGGCTGCTCGCCCCCGAGGCATGACGCCCAGTCGTTGAGCCATCGTTGAGCGTCCGTCAACGGCTGTTGAGCCGGTATTGAGGGTGCTGGTAGCAGCATAAGGGTATCGAACCCTGAGGGCGGCTACCCATGACCAGTCCACTCCCTACCCACCCCCTACAGACGCTTCCCCGCATGGTACTGCTGGTGGAAGACGAGACGACCTTCCGGCGAGTGATCGCCCGCAACCTGACCGGCCGCGGTCTGCAGGTGATGGAAGCGGCCACGGTGGCCGAAGCCCTTGCCATGCTGCACACGGCCAGCCCCGACCTCATGCTGCTCGACATCAACCTGCCCGACCGTACCGGCTGGGAGCTGCTGCGGGAGCTGCGGCGTACCGGCCGCACCGTGCCCACCGTCGTTGTCTCTGCGGTGCAGATACCGCCGGCGCGAGTGCAGGAGTTCCCTCAGGTGCGGTACCTGCCCAAACCGTTCCCCATTGAGGCGATGCTGCGCATTGTCTTCGGCTCGGACGAAGCGGGCGACGACGGCTCCGGAGAGGAGGGTTAGATGGCCGGCATACCTCCGCCCAGAGCGATGGTTGTGCTGCGGCTACCGGTTTGTTTCGCCCACGTGCGGGTTTGCACGGAAAGGTGTTCTCCATGGTGATGCACAGCCCTTCTATTCGAGTGATTTCGCAGCCCACGGCCGCCGATGGCGCGCTGGAGGAGTTGCGGGTGGCCTGCGCCATGCTGCGCACCAGCAAGGGCATTGCGGCAACCACGGTGTGTGGCCGCTTCGAAAGCGTTTTGACGCCGACGGCGCTTCGGGTGGTGGTGGAGGACCTGATAGCGGAGTACGAACTGGCTGCGCGCCTTCAGGCCGAAGGGGGCGGTTGGTCGGTTCGGTTCACTGTACCCGCCGGCCAGGCGGTCGCGGGTGAAAGGGGCGAGCCTCACACATTCATCAGTTTGCGGGAGCGTTTCTCACGGTGGTTTCATTGCCGGTGCTCATAGTTGGCAGAGCCGCGGGAGATGCCTGCGGCGACATGGCCTATAGGGATGGGAGGTCAATTCATGCTTGATGTTGCATTTGTCGGGGCTACGGCTGCCTTCTTTGCGGTGGCCCTGTTCTACACGGTTGCGTGCGAGAAGTGGGTGTAGACCATGGACAACCTGCTTGGTGCGGTCGGGACGGTCGTGCTGCTGGTGTACCTCGTCTATGCACTGGTGCGCCCGGAGAAGTTCTAGCAACCTGAGACGGGTGTTGCGTGCTGCGATTTCGGAGGAGTTAGAGGAGTTAGGAGAACCCTATGTCGGTTCCCGGTGTTCTGCAGATAGTTCTGTTCTTGGCGATCATTCTTGCGCTCACCAAACCCTTGGGCGCGTACATGTTCCATGTGTTCAGCGGCGAGCGCACCTGGCTCAGCCCGGTGCTCCGGCCCCTGGAGGCCGGCATCTACCGGCTGTGCGGCGTAAAGGCCGACGACGAGCAGCACTGGACGGCCTACACCGCCGGCATGTTGCTGTTCAGCGTGGCGGGTCTGCTGCTCACCTACCTCATTCTGCGGATGCAGGACGTGCTGCCAGGCAACCCACAGGCGTTGGCCGCCACCACCCCTGACCTGGCGTTCAACACGGCGGTCAGCTTCACCACCAACACCAACTGGCAGTCCTACGTGCCCGAGACCACCATGAGCTACCTCAGCCAGATGGTGGCCTTGGCCGTGCACAATTTCACGTCGGCTGCCATCGGCATGGCCATCGCCATTGCGCTCACCCGCGGGCTGGCGCGCCGCACCGCATCCACCATCGGCAACTTCTGGGTGGACACCACCCGCGCCATTCTGTACGTGCTGCTGCCGATTTCGGTGGTGCTGGCGCTAGCGCTGGTGGCCACCGGCGTGCCGCAGAACCTCAACGACTACACCTCGGCGACGACCATTGAGGGCGGCTCGCAAACGATTGCGCAGGGCCCCGTGGCGAGCCAGGAGGCAATCAAGGAACTGGGGACCAACGGTGGCGGCTTCTTCAACGCCAACTCGGCGCACCCCTTCGAGAACCCAAACCCGCTCAGCAATATGTTGGAGATGATCGCTATCCTCTGCATTCCGGCGGGGCTGGCGTACACCTTCGGCCGGTTCGTCGGCAACACCCGGCAGGGGTGGGCGCTGTGGGCCGCCATGGCCACGCTGTTGGTGATGGGGCTGGCGCTAGCGCTGCCGGTGGAGCAGGGCGGCAACCCCATCCTGGCCGGGCTTGGCGTGGACCAAGCAGCGAACGCCACCCAGGCCGGCGGCAACTTCGAGGGCAAAGAGACCCGCTTCGGCATCGCTGCCAGCGTGCTGTGGGCGGTGATCACCACCGCCACCTCTTGTGGCGCAGTGAACGCCATGCACGACAGCTTCATGCCGTTGGCGGGCATGGTGCCGCTGCTCAACATGGAACTGGGCGAGGTGGTGTTCGGCGGGACGGGCGCCGGGCTGTACGGCATTCTGGTGTTCGCCATTCTCGCGGTGTTCATCGCTGGGCTCATGGTGGGCCGCACGCCCGAGTACCTGGGCAAGAAGATAGAGCCGTACGAGATGAAGATGGCCATGCTGGCGGTCCTGGTGTTGGCCGCCTCCATCCTCGGCTTCACAGCGTGGGCCAGCGTCAGCCCCGATGGCACAGTGGGCACCAATAACTCGGGCCCCCACGGCCTGAGCGAGATGTTGTATGCCTTCTCGTCGGGTACGGGCAACAACGGCTCGGCATTCGCCGGCCTCAGCGCCAACACCGTCTTCTACAACACGCTGCTCGGCTTCGCCATGCTCTGCGGCCGGTTCCTGATGATTATTCCCATCATGGCCATCGCCGGGAGCATGGTGCGCAAGCAGTCGGTGGCCGCCGGGCTCGGCACCTTCCCCACCACCGGCCCGCTGTGGGTGGCGCTGTTGGTCGGTACCATCCTCATCGTCGGCGCCCTCACCTTCTTCCCAGCGCTGGCCCTCGGCCCCATTGTCGAGCACCTGCTGCTCAACACCGGGCACACCTTCTAGGAGCACATCAATGGCTGAGAACATGCCTACCCCAACGCCTCCTGAGCGGGCGCCACGCGCCGTGCCGGCCCGCGATGCGGACCCCACCCGCGGCCTGACGCCGCCCACCAACCGGCCGCCCGAGACCGACGCCCTGAAGGAGATGGTGGCGAGCCGGCGCAGCGGCGGCGGCAGCCTGTTCGCCGGGTCGCTGGTCCGCAGCGCTACCAAGGCCGCCCTCGTCAAGTTGGACCCCCGCCTGGTGGCCCGCAACCCCGTGATGTTCGTGGTGGAGGTGGGCGCGCTGGCGACCACCGTCGCCACGGTGCTGTCGGGCATGGCGGGGGCCAGCGATCTGGGCTTCAACCTGCAGGTCACACTGTGGCTGTGGTTCACGGTGGTGTTCGCCAACTTCGCCGAGGCCATGGCCGAGGCACGCGGCAAGGCCCAGGCCGACACGCTGCGCAGCACCCGCAAGGACACTCCGGCCCAGCGACTGCAGGACGGCCGCGAAGAGACCATCTCGTCCGCCGACCTGCGCAAGGGCGATGTCGTCATCGTGCGGGAAGGCCAAACGGTGCCCGGCGACGGCGAGGTCATTGAGGGTGTGGCCTTCGTGAATGAGGCGGCCATCACCGGCGAGTCGGCGCCCGTGCTGAAGGAGCCCGGCACCGACGTGCGGTCGAGCGTGACCGGCGGCACCCAGGTGGTGAGCGACACGCTGAAGGTGCGCATCACGGCTGATCCCGGCCACACCTTTCTGGACCGCATGATCGCCCTGGTCGAGGGCGCCGCCCGCCAGAAGACGCCGAACGAGATGGCATTGTCGATCCTGCTGGCGGGGCTCACCATCGTGTTTCTGCTGGCAGTGGCCACGCTGCAGGCGTTCGCCATCTACTCGGGCCAGCAGGTGACGTTGGTCATCCTGGTGGCGCTGCTGGTGTGCCTCATCCCCACCACTATCGGCGGGCTGCTGTCGGCCATTGGCATCGCCGGCATGGACCGAGTGACCCGCTTCAACGTGCTGGCCATGTCGGGCCGCGCGGTGGAGGCCGCGGGCGACGTCGATACGCTGCTGCTGGATAAGACGGGCACCATCACCTTCGGCAACCGTCTGGCCGCCGAGATCATCCCGGCGGGCGGTCACAGCCAGCTCGATGCCCTGATCTGCGCCCGGCAGTCGAGCCTGGGCGACGAGACGCCGGAGGGACGCAGCATCGTGACCCTGGCCGAGCTGCTGGGCGCGCCCGCCTCCGAAGGCCTGGCCGCCGACGCCGAGGTCATCGCCTTCCGCGCGGAGACCCGCATGAGCGGTGTGAAGCAGGCGGGCCACGCCTACTACAAGGGTGCGGTGGACGCGATTACGGTGGCGGCAAAGACCGAGGCGCCCAAGGACCTCGCGCCAGAGGTGGAGCGCATCGCGCGGGCGGGCGGCACGCCGCTGGCGCTGATGCTTGACGGCGCGATCGTGGGGTCGGTGTACCTGAAGGACACCGTGAAGCCGGGCATGCGGGAGCGCTTCGAAGAGTTCCGGCGCATGGGCATCCGCACGGTGATGATCACCGGCGACAACCCGCTGACGGCCGCGACCATTGCGGCCGAGGCGGGCGTTGACGAGTTTGTGGCGCAGGCCAAGCCCGAGGACAAGCTGCGCATCATCCGCGAGCGGCAGGCGGAGGGGCACCTGGTGGCCATGACCGGCGACGGCACCAACGACGCGCCGGCGCTGGCCCAGGCCGACGTGGGCCTGGCCATGAACTCCGGCACCGCCGCCGCCAAGGAAGCGGCGAACATGGTGGACCTCGACTCCAACCCCACCAAGCTGATCGAAGTGGTGGCCATCGGCAAGCAGTTGCTGATTACCCGCGGCGCCATCACCACCTTCTCCATCGCCAACGACGTGGCGAAGTACTTCGCCATCATCCCGGCGGCGTTTGCCGCCCTGTACCCGGAGTTGAACGCCCTGAACGTGATGGGCCTTGCCACCCCGCAGAGCGCCATCCTGTCGGCGGTCATCTTCAATGCCGTCATCATCATTGCGCTGGTGCCGCTGGCCCTGCGGGGCGTTGGCTACCGGCCGGCGCCAGCCGCCGAGCTGCTGCAACGCAACCTGGTGGTCTACGGCCTGGGCGGCATCCTGGCGCCGTTCATCGGCATCAAGGTCATCGACGTGCTTATTTCCGCGCTGCACCTCGCTTAAGGAGAGTGTCATGCAACTCATGCGACAGATCCGTCCTGCTCTCGTCCTCTTGTTCGTCGTCACGGTGGGCACGGGGCTCATCTACCCGCTGGCCATCACCGGCATCGCCCAGGTGGTATTCCCCAGCCAGGCCAACGGCAGCCTTGTGCTGCGCGACGACGGCTCGGTGGCGGGCTCCACACTCATCGGCCAGAACTTTGCCGACCCTAAGTACTTTCACCCGCGTCCGTCGGCCGCCGGCGATGGCTATGACGCCGGCGCCTCCAGTGGCTCGAACCTGGGGCCCACCAACCAGAAGCTCATTGCAGCGGTGACCGACCGGGTGGCCGCCTATCGCACCGAGAATGGCTTGGCCGCCGATACCCCGGTGCCGGCCGATGCGGTCACCACCTCTGCCAGCGGGCTCGACCCGGAAATCACGCCGGCCAACGCCTACCTGCAGGTGAACCGGGTGGCCACCGCCCGTAAGCTGCAGCCGCAGCAGGTGCGCGACGTGGTGGACCGCTTGACCGAGGGGCGCACGCTGGGCGTGCTGGGCGAACCGCGCGTCAACGTGCTGAAGCTGAATTTGGCGCTGGACGGCGCTCGCTAGAGGGTTATGACCGCTATTCTTGAGAGGTGCATGATGTCGGAAGACGTTATGACGCAGGCTCCCGTTGCTCCACTGGTCTCGCCGCCCACGCCCCGGCCGTTGCCGGGGCGTGAGGAGACGGCGGTGCTGCGGTGGGGGCGTTTGAAGCTGGACCCTGGGTCGTACGAAGTGACGGTGGGCTCGGCGGAGTTCGACCTTCCGCTGAAGGAGTTTCAGCTCCTTGCCGCGCTCATGCAGGCAGGCGGCCAGGCCGTGCCCTACGGCCGGCTTCTGGATGCTGCCTGGGGCAGCGGTCAGGGCACCACCGAGCGGTTACGGGTGCACATCTGCCGCTTGCGGCGCTTGCTGCGTGCGCACCAGGCCGATTGTATCGACAATGTGCACAGCATCGGCTACCGTCTGCGACACCGGAGGGTTACCGGTACGCGTGCCCGCACGGGGCGAACCGAGGCGTTCACGGGTGACTGAACCAGGCCGGGACGACCGTCCCAATCCGGACCAACTGCTGGAGCAGGTGCGGCGGCAGGCGGGCGCAGGGGCCCGCGGCCGTCATCGCATTTACCTGGGCATGGCCCCCGGCGTGGGCAAGACCTTCGCCGCGCTGCAGGAGTTGCAACGTCGCGCCGAACGCAGCACCGATGCCATCGTCGGCTACGTGGAGACCCACGGACGGCCCAAGACGGCCGAGGCCCTCGAAGGCCTGGAAGTGGCGCCGCGCCGCAAGGTTGAGTACCGCGGCGTCACGATTGAGGAAATGGACGTCGATGCCATCATCAAACGCGGGCCATCGGTGTGTGTGGTCGACGAGCTTGCACACACCAACGCCCCTGGCTCGAAGCACGAGAAGCGCTGGCAGGACGTCGAAGACCTGCTGGCGGCGGGCATCACGGTCATCTCCACCGTCAACATCCAGCATCTGGAGAGCCTTGCCGACATCGTCGAGACCATCACCGGCGTCACGGTGCACGAGCGCATCCCCGACGGTGTGGTGGACGGCGCCGACGAGTTGGAGTTGGTGGACATGTCGCCGCACGCTCTGCGGCAGCGCATGCGCCACGGCAACATCTATCCTCCCGACCGCGCTGAGCAGGCGCTGCGCCGCTTCTTCCGCGAAGGCAATCTCACCGCACTGCGCGAATTGGCGCTGCGCAAGGTGGCCACCACCGTGGAGCAGGACCTGGAGGAGTACCTGCACGCCCACCACGTGGAGGGCGTGTGGCCGGCCGCCGAGCGGGTGCTGGTGTGCGTGGATGCCTCTGCTGAAGCGCAGCACCTGGTGCGGCGGGCATGGGCGCTGGCCAACCGGGCGCAGGCGCCGCTGACGGCCGTGTTTGTGGAGACGCCCGCTTGGAGCCAGGCGAGCCCGGAGGTTCGCCGCACCCTGGAAGAAAACCTGCGGTTCGCCGAGGACATGGGCGCCGAGTGTGTCCGGCTAAGGGCGAACGACGTGGCGGCGGCGGTGGCCAACCTGGCGCAGGAGCGCAACGCCGGCTCCATTGTGTTGGCCCACCACCCACGTAGCTGGCTTTCGGAAAGGCTCCGGGAACCGGTGGCGAGTCGCCTGCTCCGGCTGGCGCCCGCGCTCGACGTCCACGTCATCATCGAGCGTCCCCGCCCCAGCTAACCCCCCGATCTCCAAAGGCTGCGGGCGGCCCGGCTCGCTGGTGCACCGAAGCACGGGTGGAGGATGCGGTGCAGGTAGTTGAGTTGTCGATTAGTGTTGGCGACCGAACGGCGGTATGCTTCTGTCTGCCCGTTCTGCGGGCTGTTCTTGCGCCCGGCGACGCAGCAGATGGCCGGCCAAGGGCCCCAATACTATCGTGACTCCCGACAGTAGAAAGGCAGTTAACCCCATGGCGAAAGGTGATGCCGCCCGCATTCGGGCGCACCTCAACCATCCGATACTCGACGGCGACGGCCACTGGCTTGAGTCGGTGCCGGTACTGGTGGACTACATTCGCGACGTGGCCGGCGCACAGATGGCCGAGCAGTACGGCAAGGCGCAGGAGCGGCGCGGAGCCTGGTACGAAGCAAGCTGGGAGGAGCGCCGGCAGAAGCGCCTGAGCCGCGGCAACTGGTGGATCCACACCGCCGACACCATGGACTTCGCCAGCGCCATGCTGCCGGGCCTGATGGCCAGCCGCATGGAAGAGCTTGGCCTCGACTTCTGCGTGATGTACCCTACCCGCTGCCTGGGCGCCAACAACATACCCCAGGCCGACATGCGGCAGGCGATCTGCCGCGCGTACAACACGATGGTGGCCGACATCTTCGGGCCGTACAAGAGCAGGCTGACCCCGGCCGCAATGATTCCGTGCTACACACCGGAGGAGGCCGTCGCCGAACTGGAGTATGCCATGGGCTCGCTGGGCCTCAAGGCTGCCAGCTTCAAGGGCTCGCTGCAGCGGCCAATTCCCGCCTATGCAAACGAGGGCGACTCCACGGCGGGCGTGCCCTACTACATCGACACGCTGGGCCTCGACAACGCCTCCGACTACGACAAGCTGTGGCAGCGGTGCGTGGACCTGGGCGTGGCGGTCACCATTCACCAGGGCAGCAACGGCTGGGTGAACCGCACCTCCTACAGCAACAGCGAGTTCAACCGGCTGGGCCATGCCGCTAACTCGCACGACCCGCTCACCAAGGCGCTGTTCCTGGGCGGCGTGGTCACCCGCTTCCCCAACCTTACCTTCTCGTTCTTGGAGGGTGGCGTGTCTTATGCCGTCATCCTGCTGTGCAACCTGATCGGCGGGTGGGAGAAGCGCCGCTACGACGCGATGCTCCAACACCTGCACCCCACCAATATCGACACCGAGAAGGTGCGCGACCTGTTCGACCAGTACGGCTACGGCGCGCTCAAGTCCAAGGGTGACGACGCCATCGCTTCGCTGCGCCTGCAGGACCTGGCCGACCGCGAGACCGAGTCGCTGGACGACTACGACAAGCTGGGCGTGGGCACCAAGCGCGAGCTGGCCGACCTGTTCGCCCGCAACTTCTACTTCGGCTGCGAGGCCGACGACCCCGGCAACGCCTGGGCGTTCGACACGCGCATGCCCGCCCGCCTCAAGGCCATGCTGGGTTCCGACGTGGGCCACTGGGATGTCACCGACTTCGCCGAGGTGATGCCCGAGCTGTACGAGATGGTGGAGCACCACCTCATCACCGAGGCCGACCTGCGCGATCTCACCTTCACCAACCCGGTGCTGCTGCACGGCCAGATGAACCCCCACTTCTTCGACGGCACCGCCGTCGAGGACGCGGCCCGCCAGGCGCTCCAAGCCTAGCTCCTGGGGGGGCCGCTTGTAGGATGAGCGGTTCATGGTCCTCTCAGGCACAAATCGGGTAGAGTAGCGGAGGGTACAGACGGCACGGCCTCGTGTCGAGCGCTGGTTCTCGGGAGGCGGCAATGGCATCATCCACACTCCAGTTGTCAGAGCAGTCACAGGCGCTGGTGGCGCTCGGCAGGGGCATTCTCGCGGTGGATGAAACACCCGGCACCCTGACCAGCCGTTTCCAGACGCTGGGCATCACGTCCACGCCGGACAGCCGTCGCGACTACCGGGAGTTGCTGTTCCGTACACCGGGGCTCTCGGGGTTCATCACCGGCGTCATCCTGAACGACGAGACGCTGCGCCAGCAGGCCGCCGATGGCACGCCCATGGCGGCGCTGGTGGCGCAGTGCGGCCTCGTTCCCGGCATCAAAGTGGACCGGGGCCTGCAGCCGCTGGCCGGCGCTCCCGGCGAGTCGGTGACAGAAGGCCTCGACGGCCTGCGCACCCGCCTGCAGGAGTATCGGGACCTGGGCGCCCGCTTCACCAAATGGCGCGCCGTTTTCACGGTGGACGATCGGTTGCCCACCACCGCATGCATTGAGGCCAACGCCCACGCGCTGGCGCGCTATGCGGCGCTGGTGCAAGAGGCCGGCATGGTACCCATGGTGGAGTCCGAGGTGCTGATGGACGGCGGCCACAGCATAGACCGCTGCCAGGCGGTGACGGAGGCGGTGCTGCGTGCGGTGTTCGCCCAGCTTGCGGCGCAGGGGGTGCACCTGGAGGCGATGGTGCTGAAGCCCAACATGGTAGTCTCGGGCCTGGCGGCCACCGACCGTGCCGGCAACCTAGAGGTGGCGCAACGGACCCTGGCGTCGCTGCGGCGTACGGTGCCCGCGGCCGTGCCTGGTGTGGCGTTCCTCTCGGGTGGGCAGGCCGATGCGGAGGCCAGCCTGAACCTGAATACCATCAACCAGTTGGGTGTGGCCTCTGGTGCGCCCTGGCAGCTCAGCTTCTCGTTCGCGCGTGCCCTGCAGCGGGCGCCCATGGCTGCATGGGCCGGCCGTCCCGAGAACGTGGTACAGGCGCAGCAGGCCCTGTGGCAGCGGGCGTCGGTGACGCATGCGGCCCGCACCGGCGCCTACGCGCCCCCTGCTGATGCGGCTGGAGGGCGCCGATGACAGCGCTCGCCGCCCGCTCGAAAGGAGCCTGTTCATGACCCGGCTTGGCATCCTGGTAGGCGGCGGGCCTGCGCCTGGTATCAACTGCGCCATCAGCTCCACCACCATCGAAGCGCGCAACTCCGGCCTCGATGTACTCGGCATCTACGACGGGTTCGAGCACCTGATGCAGGGCGACGTTGGCCAGGTGACGCCGTTGGATATTCGGGACGTCTCCCGCATCCATACCGATGGCGGGTCCATCCTCCGTACCTCCCGTGCCAACCCCACCACCGACACCGCGCTGGTCGACCGCACGGTCCAGTCGCTGCGGGCGCTGGAGGTGTCGTTGCTGGTGAGCATTGGCGGCGAGGACACCGCGTCCTCGGCGGCAGCCGTGGCGCACCGCAGCGGCGGCGCCATCCGGGTGGCGCACATCCCGAAGACCATCGACAACGACCTGCCGCTGCCGGCCGGAATGCCGACCTTCGGCTACGAGACGGCCCGCCATGTTGGCACCGAGCAGGTGCTGAACCTGGCGGAGGAGGCCCGCAGCACCAACCGCTGGATCATCGTGGTTATCATGGGGCGCAACGCCGGGCACCTGGCGCTGGGCATTGGCAAGTCCGCCGGCGCCACGCTGACGGTCATCCCGGAGGAGTTCGGCGAGGCTAAGGTGAGTTTTGACCACCTGTCTGCCATCATCGAGGGCGCCATCTTTAAGCGCCGGCTGCAGGGGCGAGAGTATGGCGTGGCAGTTCTCGCCGAGGGGGTGGTGAGCCGGCTGGACCCGGAGGAGGTGGTGCGCCACTTTGCCGATAACGTGAGCTACGACCCCCACGGCCACCTGCGCCTGGAGGAGATACCGCTGGGCACGGTGCTGCGCCGCCACCTCGACAGCCGGCTGCGGCGCATGGGCCACACGGTGAAGCTCACCGACGTGACACTGGGGTACACCCTGCGCTGCGCTCCGCCGATACCGTTCGACATCGACTACACCCGCACCCTCGGCTTCGGTGCGGTGCGCTTCCTGTTGTCGCGCCCCATGGACCCGGCGCTGAGCGACGGCGCGCTGATCAGCCAGCTCGACGGGCGGGTGGGCCCTATCGCCTTCCGCGACGTGACGGATCCCAGCACGGGCCGTATTCGGGTGCGCCAGGTCGATGTGGCCTCCGAGCACTACGAAGTGGCGCGCCGCTACATGATCCGGCTGGAGCCGGCGGATATGCGGGACCCCGAGGAGCTGGGGGGCCTGGCGCGCGTGGCGGGCATGGACCCTGCGGCCTTCGCCCGCGAGTATGGAGCGGTGGCGGGCCACCCCGTTCACTAGCGTCTCAGCGACGGCTGTCCATTGCCAGCAGCAGGCCGTAGATGATGGCCTCCGGCCGCGGCGGGTCGCCGGGGATGTAGACGTCCACCGGCAGGCACTGGTTCACGCCTCCGGCCGTGGCGTAGCTGCCCTGCAGCACGCCTCCGCCGCAGGCCTCCGCCCCGGCGGCCACCACCAAGCGGGGAGCGGGCATCGCCTCGTAGGTGCGTTGCAGGGCCAATGCGAGGTTGCGAGTGACCGGTCCGGTCACGAATAGCAGGTCTGCGTGTCGCGGCGATGCCACCACGTCGATCCCGAGGCGCTGGATGTCGTAGACCGGATTGAGCAGGGTGTTCAGCTCCCAATCGGTGCTGTTGTCGGAGCCGGCGTCCATATGGCGGATGTGCAGCGACCGCCGCAACCGCGCCCGCACCCGTTGTGTGAACTGCTGCCCTAGGTTGTGGTCGTGCTGTGGCGGCCGCTCGACAGTCCGGGATGCGGTGCTATCCGCCCTGACCAGCAGGTCCTCGCGGCGGCGCGCCGCCAGCTCGAAGTCGCCGCTGAAGCTGATGGCGCTGTTGGGACAGGCCACTTCGCATAGACCGCAGAACACGCAACGCGCCATGTCCAGCGCCCACGGCGTGCCCTCACCCGCCGTGATAGCCTGCGCCGGGCAGACGGCCACGCAGGCCCCGTCGCAGTCGCACGCGCCGGCTTTATAGATGGGGCGGCCGCGGAATGCCGGCGGCGCCTGCGTCCGCTCGCGCGGGTAGCCGGTGGTGACCCTGCCGGTGGCGAGGGCCGTGCGCAGGATCTTCAGCATGGCGGGTGTTCTCCCTCGGTGGGCGGTTGGGTCAGCGGTCGAGGCATGAGTAGCACAGCTCGAAGCTCTTGTTGATGAGCGGGAAGTCGGGCACCATGTTGCCCGGTACGGTGACGGTGACCACCGGCCAGTTGGGATACGACGCCGAGCGCACCCGCCAGCGGTCGATGATGCCGCCCGGCCCGGTGCGCAGCCAGTGCACGTTCTCGCCACGTGGCGACTCGGTGACGCCCACGCCGGCGCGGTGCGGCGGGAGTTCGGGCACTGGTGATGTCAGCGGTCCGCCCGGCAGTCCCGCCAGCACCTCCTGTGCCAGCCGGAACGAGGTCATCGCCTCGGCCAGGCGGACCAGGAAACGCGCTTCAACGTCGCCGCCGGTCTCGCCCGCCACCGGCACATGCAGATGGCCGTACCAGGCGTGCGGCGCCTCCAGGCGCGCGTCGGCCGCCACGCCGCTGGCGCGAGCGGCGATGCCTACTGCGCCGAGGTCGACCGCTGCCTGCCGGGGCAGGATGCCGGTGCCCTTCATCCGTTCAATGAACGACTCGGTGCCCAGCAGCAGGCTGACGAAGTCGGTGAAGCGCCGTTCCACATCGGTCAGCGTCTGCGCCGCGTCACGCACCGCCACCGCGTCCAGGTCGCGCCGCACACCGCCGACCGCGCAGACGTTGCGCAGGAAACGGCTGCCGGTCAGCCGCTCGTTGAGCTGCTGCAGCAGCTCTTTCAGCAGGCTACCGCGCATGCTGCCCACCATGAAGCCGGTGCCGGCGCACATGTTGCCCAGGTCGCCCAGGTGGTTATAGAGCCGTTCGAGTTCCATGAAGAGCGTGCGCAGCGCGGCGGCACGAGGTGGGATGGCGACCCCCGCCACCGCCTCCACCGCTTGGCAGAAGGACACGGCGTGGGAGGCGGCGCACACACCACACAGGCGCTCGGCCAGCGGCAGCACCTGACGAGGGTTGCGGCCCTCGGCCAGCTTCTCCATGCCGCGGTGGGTGTAGAACAGGCGGGCCTCCAGGTGCAGCACCAGCTCGCCGACGGCGGCGAACCGGAAGTGGCCCGGCTCGATGACGCCGGCATGGATGGGCCCCACCGGTATCTCCACAATACCGTCGCCGTGCAGGTGGTGGAACCGGGCGGCCGGGGCGCCGGTGACCGTCACAGCCGTGGCCGGGTCGAAATCCTTGCGGAGCGGGTAGACCCCCGGCGGCCAGTTCTCGTGCAGTACCAGCGGTTGCGGGTGGGGGTGGCCCTCCGGCCGCAACCCCAACAGGTCGTGCACCTCGCGCTCGTACCACTGGGCGGCGGGCACCTCGGCGGCCACCGAGGGGAACACCGGGTTCGCAGCGGGTACCTCGGCCTCCACCGACAACGAGTCCGACAGCCCGCGGAACAGGTACACCAGTCGGAACCCGCCCGCCGCGGCTCGGTCGTCCAGCCCTACCATCGTGACCAGGCGGGCCGGGCCCTGCTGCACCACTGTCGCGCAGGCCTCGGCCAACCGGGCGAGGGGTACCAGCACCCGCTCGCTGGCTGTGGCGTCGGGGTTGAACCGTTGGGCGTAGGGCAGCAGCGCTGCCAGATTTGCAGCGGGCGTGGTTACCATGCGGGCACACCTGCCGGCAGCAATTGCGCCACCGCCTGTCCCAGCGCTGCCGTCACCGGCGCGGGCACCACCAGCCCGAGCGCCACCATACCGCCGAGCGGCAGCGCCAGCGCCAGCCGTCGCAGCAGGCTGCTCTCGATGACGGCCTGCGCCTTCCCCTCGCCGCCGAGCACCATGCGCAGCGCGTGGTAGATGATGGCCACGAACGAAACGGCCAGGAGCAGCACCACCAGCGCCACCGCCGGCCACATGCTTTGGGCCGCGCCCGCCGCCACAATGCCGAACTCGCTGACGAAGATCGACAGCGGTGGCATGCCGGTGATGGCCAGCGCTCCCGTTAGGAGTAGCGTGCCGGTGACGGGCGCCACCGTCAGCAGGCCCTGGATGCCTGCGATGCGCCGGGTGCCGTAGCGCTGCACGATGTTGCCGGTGAGCAGGAACAGGAACGCCTTCACCAACGCATGGTTCATCAGGTGCAGCAGGCCCGCGTAGAGGCCGAGCGGTCCGCCGATGCCGATGGCGAGCGTGCTCAGGCCGATGTGCTCCACGCTGGAGTAGGCCAGCAGCCGCTTGAGGTCGCGCTGCACCAGCAGGAACGGCACCGCCACCGCCACCGACAGCATGCCGAAGCCGACCAACAATGCCTTGGGCAACCCCGGCCCCACCGACGGCGCCGCAATGGCCACGAACCGCAGGATGCCGTACAACGCGCAGCTCAGCAGCACCCCCGACAGCACGGCGCTCACCGGCGACGGCGCCTGGGAGTGAGCATCGGGCAGCCAGGCGTGGAGCGGCGCAAACCCGGCCTTGGTGCCGAACCCGATGACCACGAACACCAGCGCCAGTCGCATAAACTTGGGGTCGAGCTGGGGGGATATCGTCGCCAGGTCAGTCCAGTTCAGGCTCACCGGCCCGCCTGCCGCCAGCGCAGCGTAGTACGTGAGCAGCACACCGAACAGTGCGATGGTGATACCGACACTGCACAGCATCAGGTACTTCCAGGCCGCCTCCAATGCAGCCTTCGACTGGTAGAACCCCACCAGCATCGCCGACACGACGGTGGTGGCCTCGATGGCTGCCCACAGCAGCCCCAGGTTGTTCATAACCGTGACCAGCAGCATGGTCCACAGGAATAGGTGGTACCACAGGTAGTACTCGGCGGTGCGCTGCGGCTGCAGGCCCTCATGGGCGATGTCGTGACGCAGGTAGGCTGGGGAATACAGTCCGGCCAGCAGCGCTACCGTCACCACCAGCACCACCATGTAGGCGCTCAGCGCGTCCACCGCCAGGGACCCATCTGCCGCAAACACGGGGCCGCCCATGAACACCCCGGCGGCCAGCAGATAGCCGGCCGCCGCCGTGACGCAGCACCCCGCGACGTTCGTGGCGTCTCGTTGGGCCGCACTGCGCAGCAAGCGGCACGCCACGGCGGTCGCCACCGGGGCCAGCAACAGCAGCGCCAGCGCCAGCAGCGTCATCCGCGTTGCGACCTCAGTCTGTCGGTGTCGATGGGCCCAAAGGTGCGGTGGATCTGGCGCGAGACAAGGCCCATCACCACCACGGCTACCAGCGCATCCACTCCAACCGCCAACTCGACCGCCAGCGGGAAGCCGTGGGTGGCCGTGAGGGCTGCCAAGTACAGGCCGTTTTCCATGGTGACCAGGGCCATCACCTGCGCCAATGCGCTGCCCTGCACCAGCATGGCGAGCAGGCCCAGCAGCATCACCGCCACCGAGGCGGGCAATGCCTGCGTTCCGCGGTTCAATCCTGCGGGCGCCAGCGGCCCCACCACGTAAAAGGCGGTTAGGACCACCACCAGCGCCAGTGCTTGGGCAGGCCGTTGGGCCACGGCCAACCGCTGCGCCGGGCCGGTGGCTGCCACCTCATGCGCTGCCGAGCGCAGCACCCTGGGAATTGCGACGACCTTCACCCCTAGGGTGATCGCGACGGCCAGGTACCCGTGGGCCCCCCCTTCATCCAGCGCGATGAGCAGCGCCGCCACGGTCAGCAGGACGCCCTGCAAAGTGAGCATGCCGAGTGCGATCATTGGCCGCCGTTCGAGTGCGCCCGCCAAGGCGGTCACCACCAGAGCGAGCGCGACCATGTCCAGCGGGCCGCCGCTGAAGTTCGCCATCATGGGCATCAGTGCGCCCCGCCGGTGACGCCCGCGACCACAGCCAGGAATCCCAGCACACTGGCGGTGCCCAACAGTTCCGGCACCTTGAACACCCGTAGCTTGGCGTTCAGCGACTCGGTGAGGCCGAGCGCCGCCGCCAGCACCGTCACCTTCAGCACGTAGGCCACCAGCCCCAGGGCCAGCGCCGGGGCGGTCAGATCGCGCGCGCTGCCCCAGGGCAGGAAGAATGCCGCCAGCAACGACAGCATGACCAGTTGTTTAACGTGGCCACCCAACAGCAGCAGGCCCAGCGGCCGCCCAGAGTACTCCAGGATCATACCCTCGTGCGCCATGGTGAGTTCCAGGTGGGTGTCAGGGTTGTCGACCGGGATGCGGCCGGTCTCGGCGATGGCCACAATGAAGAGGCAGCCGAACGCCAGCACGTGTGCCATGTCGACCGGTGTGCCGGCCGCCAACGCCTCCAGGTTGGTGGTGCCCAGCGGCGCCGCCACGGCGAATACGCCCAGCAGCAGCGCTGGCTCTACCAGCGCCGCGAACATCAGTTCCCGGCTGGTGCCCATGCCCCCGAAGTTGCTGGCGGTATCGAGCGCCGCCAGCGCCAGCGCAAATCTGGCCAGCGCCAGCAGCCCCACCACCGCAATGGCGTCGCCGTAGCGGCCCAGCGGCGAGAAGATGGCCAGTGTGGGGGCGAGGCATGCCGCGGTGAGCAGCGCTCCCAGGTAGACCGCGGGCGCCCAACGGTACACCCACGAGGCGTGCTCGGACACCACGCTCTCGCGGGCCAGGTACTTGGCGATGTCCCACCACGGCTGCAGCAGGCCCGGCCCCTGCCGGTTCTGCCAGAAGGCCTTCCACGCCTTGATGGCCCCGTTGAGCGCTGGCGCCAGCAGCACCACCAGGGGCAGTTGCAGCGCGAACAGCAGCAGGTCGCCGGGCGTCATCAGCGGGTCAGCAGCAGCACCACGACCAGCGTGGCGAAGATGTAGGAGAGGTAGAGACGCAGGCTGCCGCTCTGCACCCGCCGTACGCGGCTTGCCAGCCGCACCAGCGAGGAGACGACGGGGCGGTACAGGTACGCTTCGTACACCGGCCGCAGCCCGCCTTCGTAATGCACCTCGGTCACGAAATAGGCGCCGTGGGTGTGGCGGCGCTCCGAGATGCGGTAGGGCCGTAGCAGGCCCTGGAAAATGATGCGCACCGGCTTGGCCAGCGCCGATGCGCTGTATTGCATGCGCGGCTCCAGCAGCACGCCACACACCCACGGGGCCGACACCCGCTCGCGCACCGGGCCGAATATCAGCCGCACCACCAGCAGGGCCAGGACCGCGAACGCCGCCACCGCCGCCAACATGCCGGTGGGCACGTAGGAGCTGACCGGCGCCGCAGTTATGACCTCCGTTGCCGCAAGAAACGTTGGTGCGAGGGCAGCCGCCGCGATGGCGCCGGTGGTCTGCACGGCGAGGGTGGGGAACAGCCCGAGCACGGCACACGCCAGCGCCAGGCCTGCCATGGCTGCCGTCATTGCCGCGGGCGCCTCCCGCACGTGTTCGGCCGCCGCCGACCGTGCCACGCCCAGGAACGTCACGCCGAAGGCCTTGATGAAGCAGAACGCCGCGAGCCCGCCCGTCAGCGCCAGGGCCGCAGTGGCCACGGCCCCGGCGGCTATTGCGGGCGGTCCATCGCCGCCCGCCACCACCTGCAACAGGGCCTGCAGCGTCATCCATTCGCTGGCGAAGCCGTTGAATGGAGGGATGGCCGAAATGGCGGCGGAGCCCACCAGGAAGGTGGCAGCCGTCCACGGCATGGCGTGGATCAAGCCGCCCAGCTTTTCCATATCGCGAGTGCCGGTAGCCCGGTGCACCGCTCCAGCGCCCAGGAACAGCAGTCCCTTGAACAACGCATGGTTCAGGGTGTGGAACAGCGCCGCCGACAGCGCCAGCACCGCAGCCCCGCGCGCTCCGTTGGCCGAAAGCACCATGCTGGCGCCTACACCCAGCAGGATGACGCCGATGTTCTCGACGCTGCAGTACGCAAGCAGGCGCTTCAGGTCGTGGTCCATCAGGGCGTAGATGACGCCGAGCACCGCCGACACGGCGCCGAGCGCCAGGATGACCCAGCCCCACCACGCCGGCATCGGCGCCAGGAACTCGGTAGACACCCTGATCAGGCCGTAAATCGCGGTCTTGATCATGACGCCGCTCATGAGGGCCGAGACGTGGCTGGGGGCGGCGGGGTGCGCCCGCGGCAACCACACGTGCAGGGGGATGACGCCGGCCTTTGCCGAGAACCCGACCAGGAACAGCAGGAAGGCGCCGTCCCGCAGCAGTGGCGAGAGGTCACCCGCCGCGGTACGAAAACCGTCGAACAGCAGCGAGCCGGAGGCGCCGGCCAGCAGCATGAAGCCCGCCACCAGGAACCCGGCGCCGGCATGCGTCATGGCCAGATAGATGAAGCCGGCGCGCCGTACCTCGGCCTCCTTGTGCTCGTGCACCACCAGCACGAACGACGCCAGCGACATCAGTTCCCAAAACACCAGGAAGCTGAACACGCCGTCGGCCAGCACCAGGCCGGCCATGGCCCCGACAAACGCACAGTATGCCGTCCCCACCGCCCGCCCGCCGTAATGCCGTGCGTCGGCATACCCGAACGAGTAGACGGACACCGCCGACGCCAACACGCCAATGATCAGCAGGAAATAGGCGGAGAGGGCGTCGAGGCGGAAGTTGAGGGCGGCATAGGGCGCCACTGAAGGAAGATCCAGGCGCACCGGGCCGTTCGCCAGTGCCCATAGGCCCGCTGCGATGGCGGACAGACTGCCGGCGAGGGCGAAACCGTAGGGGACGCGAGTAAGGCTGGGGAAGACCACTCCGCTCAACGCCCCGAGGAGGTAGAGCCCCAGCGGCGCGAGGACTATGGACGCATCAAGCTCCAGAGGGGCCTCCTCGTCCGGTGGGTGCAGGACCATCATTGGCAGCCGTCACGTCAGCATCCTCATCGCTCAGCGCCTGCAGTGCGGCCAGCCGGCTATCGAAGATGGCGCGCGCCACGTCCAGCAGTTCGCCCGCTTTGGGGTCGCGCAGGCGGTAGAACACGCTGGTGCCCTCGCGCCGCGCCGACACCAGTTGCTGCCCCCGCAGCACGCCCAGTTGCTGCGACACCGACGCCACCTCGATGCCCAGCCGCTGCTGCAACTCCGACACGCTCATCTCGCCGGCCCGCAGCAACTCCAGTAGCCGGATGCGGGTCGGGTGGGCGAGCGCTCGGAACAGCTCGGCCTTGAACTCTTGCAGCGACGGTGTGGTCATGCCCTCACGTCTACCATGCTCAACGGTCACGCTATCATACTGCTCAACCGTTCAGTTGAACAGTGTTCGGTGGTGCGGATGCCGGCCATGCAGGCCGCACGCTGAGCCCCGGAATGGTAGCCTGTAGCCACGATTGAGCGCGGGAGGCCACCGATGTTCGAAGGCTTTGAACAGCAGCAGATCGTCACCAGCGGCACAACCATCAACCTGGTGGTGGGCGGATCGGGGCCGCCGCTGCTGCTGCTGCACGGCTACCCGCAGACGCACGTGATGTGGCATAAGGTGGCGCCGCGACTGGCCCAGCAGTACACGGTGGTGGCCGCCGACCTGCGCGGCTACGGCGACAGCGGCAAGCCGCCCAGTGACCCTGAGCACCTCACCTATTCCAAGAAGGCGATGGCGCAGGACCAGGCCGAGGTCATGATGGCGCTGGGTTTCGACACCTTCTACCTGGCCGCCCACGACCGCGGCGCGCGCGTGGCGCACCGGCTGACGCTGGACTACCCGGACCGCATCCGCAGGCTCACCCTGCTCGATATTGTGCCGACCCGCGAGATGTTCGGGAACGTGAGCAAGGCGTTTGCGCTGAGCGCCTGGCACTGGTTCTTCCTTGCCCAGCCCTACGACCTGCCGGAGCGGCTGATCGGCGGCGCGTCCGACTACTTCCTGCGGTCACGCTTCGACCGGACGGGTGATCCGTCCGTGTTCCCGGCGGAGGCGGTGGACGAGTATGCCCGCTGCTTCGAGATCCCGGGCGCCATCCACGCCATCTGCGAGGACTACCGAGCGGGGGCCGGCATCGACCTGGTGCACGACGAGGCGGACTACGGCCGCAAGATCACCGCGCCGTTGCAGGTGTTGTGGAGCCCCCGCGGCGGCGCATCCCGCGGCCGCGACCCGCTGGCGGTATGGCACGAGTACGCCACCGATGTGCGGGGCCACACGCTGCCCTGTGGGCACTACCTAGCGGAGGAGAAGCCGGACGAGGTGTACGACGCCATCCGCACCTTCTTTGTGTAGGAAGCCGCGCCCATCCGGCGTACACTAGCACCGCCCGCACCCCCCGTTGGGCAACCGGGCATATTCGACCGACCGACTGAGGAGGATTACCGATGAGCACGTACCGCATGTACACCGACGCACAGGGCAAGGCCCGCTGGGAGCCGATCGACCTGGACAAGGTGGCGGGCTGGACGAAGGGCCTCGACACCACCAACATCCGGTTCGGCGTGCGTGCGCCCGGCCCGATGCAGGACTGGCATCCGGCCCCGCAGCGCCAGTTCGTCATCATCCTGTCGGGCCAGCTTGAGATCGGGTTCGAGGACGGGTCCACCAAGGTGTTTGGCCCCGGCGACGCCCGTCTGGTTGAAGACACCACCGGGAAGGGCCACACCACCACCGCCATCGGCGGCGTTCCCTGCGTCACGGCCACCATCGGGCTAAAGGACCAGGGGTAGGGCGCCTGCCCGCACACTACTGGGCCCGCACCACCGATTGGCGGGGTGCGGGCCTTCGTTATACGTCCGGTTTGGCCGTTAGCCGGCCTCGCTCAGCCGCCAGTCAAGAACGGCAGGACGGCAGCGTTGAACGCCTCCGGCTGCTCCAGCATAGGGATGTGGCCGCATTGTGGAATGGTGACCAGCCTGGCATTGGCAAGCTTATCGCGAAACAGCCGGCCGTAGGCCGGCGGCACGATGCTGTCCGAGTCGCCCCACACCACCAGCGTTGGCGCCTTGACGCGGTGGATACGCTTCTTCAGCCCTTTATCGGGGATGGGCCACAGGAACTTGGCGGCCGCGGCAGCCGACCTAGCCTGGTCGAGCGCGAGCAATACCCTGGCCTCGTTGTCGGGTGGGGAAAGCAGCAGGCCTCTTTCGCGTGCAGCCTCGGCATCGTGCCACAGCGCACGGATGCGGGTTGCCTCGTCGACCGCGAAGAAGTCCAGCACGGGCGTCTCATTCAGCCACAGCCCAACCGGCGCCACCAGCACCAACCGATCGACACAGTGCGACCCCAGCGCTGCCAACTCCGCCGCAATGGCCCCTCCGAAGGAGTGCCCGATGACGTTGAACCGCTGCAGCCCGAGCGCGTCCACGAAGTCAAGGTAGTAGATCGCAAGATCCACCATGTCGTCGAGGTGTTCAATGCCCGTGGATGCTCCGAAGCCGGGGTGCTGCGGCGCGATCACCCGGAAATGCTCAGCGTAGGCGTCCAGCCAGGAGGGCCAGGCCGGCATGCCGCCCCAGCCGTGCAGGAACAGCAGCGGCGATCCCCCACCCTTAGTGAACACCTGTGCCTCGAACATGCCGCCACGGATGCTCACTGTGGTTGTTTCAAGCGTCCCGCTCAGCATGCGACTACGGGCCATCAGGTCGTGAGGTTTGCGGCTGGTGGGTCCATGCAAACGCTCTGGTAAGGGTGCTCAAAGTCGCTGCGCAGGTCCTGATAGGGCACCGCTGGAACCAATAGTAGCGCATGGGCGCTCTCCTTTTCCGGCGCGGGCTGGGTGGCCACAGTGCCCCCGCAGGGTACAACGCGTCGCAGCCGAGGGCCAGTGGTAGGCGTGAGCGGTGGGTCCGTCCGCCTGCCTCGCCATGACCGAAGACCCGCCGCCCGGCCATATCTCCCGCTGTTCGCTTCTTGCATTCCAACAGCCCCCGATTGGCCCTATAGTGGAGCCGTCAATCCTTTAGGGAGCTAACCATGCTGAACCCCAACGATAACGACCGCTTGACGCAGGTTGGTCCGGGTACGCCCATGGGCGAGCTGTTCCGGCGGTTCTGGACCCCCGCCATCGTTGCCACCGAGCTGCCGGAGCCCGACGGCGCGCCGCTGCGCATCCGCCTGCTGGGCGAAGACCTGGTGGCGTGGCGCAACACCGACGGGAGCATCGGCCTGATGCAGAACGCCTGCCCGCACCGCGGCGCCTCGATGTTCTTTGGCCGCAACGAAGAGAATGGGCTGCGCTGTGTCTACCACGGCTGGAAGTTTGACGCCGAGGGCGTGTGCGTCGACATGCCGAACGAGCCGGCGGAGAGCAACTTCAAGCACAAGATCAAGGCCGCCGCCTACGCTGCGGCTGAGTGGGGCGGGCTCATCTGGGCCTACATGGGCCCGCGAGACCTGCAGCCAGAGCTGCCGCAGTTCGAGTGGTGCCTGGTGCCGGAATCGCACCGCCACGTGGACCGCTGGCAGCAGGACTGCAGCTACATGCAGGCGCTGGAAGGCTGCATCGACACCTCCCATGTCTCATTCCTGCACCGGTCGCTGGCGCCCAACCCCAGCATCACCCGGCGCGTGGTGCGGCCGGAGGGCCGGGCCGACACCTCGCCGATGCTCACCGTGCAGGAGACGGACTACGGCTACGCGTACGGCGGACGCCGCAACCTGACGAGTGGCCAGTTCTACTGGCGCATCACCCAGTGGCTCTTGCCGTACTTCACGCTGATTCCCGCCATGGAGTGGCCGCGCGGCGGACACTGCTACGTACCCATCGACGACGAGCACGTGTGGGCCTTCGCCTACCAGTACGACCCCACTGCCCCGTTGCCCGAGGATGTGCTGGAGATGTACCGCAAGGGCGCGGCGTCCACTGCCAAGAAGGTGCCGGGCACCCTGCGCACCCTGGCGAACCGGGAGAACGACTACCTCATCGACCGGGCCGCCCAGAAGACGCAGAGCTACAGCGGTATCTTCGGCGTGCGCAACCAGGACATCGCGATGGTCGAGAGCATGGGCGCCATCTACGACCGCACCAAAGAGCACCTGGGCACCGCCGACCTCGCCATCATTGCGGCGCGGCGCATTCTGCTGCGGATGGCCGCACAGTTGCAGGCAGGCGTGGAGCCCGCGGCGCCCCGCAATGCCGGAGCCTTCCGCGTCCGGCCGCTGGACGTGGTGGACGACGAGGCTGAACTGGGGCGCGTCATCGACAAGTACCGCAGCGAAATGTATGTCGCCCCATAGCGGCGCGGATAGAGGAGAGGGTTCGATGCGTGTGAAGCGAGCAGCCTGGTGGTGCGGCATGCCCGTGCTGGCGTTGTTGCTGGTGCTGTCCACCGGCTGCGGTGGCGCCCAGCCGCGGCAGGAGGCGAATGGCCCCGCCACCACTGGACAGCCCAAGGTCAGCCGCGTGGTGATGGGCCTGCAGCCGCCCTCCACCGAGACCAACGAGCCTCGGCATGTCGGTTCGCCCGATAGCTGGCAATTGCGCCCCCAGTACGAGTACCTGATCGGCCTCGACGAACAGTCGGGCCGGCTGACGCCCCAGCTTGCCACGGCCTGGAAGATTGACGCCTCTGCCAAGGCCATCATCTTCACGCTGCGCAAGGGTGTGCAGTTCCATCAGGGCGCCGGCGAGTTCACTGCCAAAGACGTGCAGCACTCCTTCAAGAACCGTATTCAGACGGACTCGCTGCGCGCCGTGTCCTATCTGAAAGACACCATCAAAGACATCCAGGTCTACCGCGACTACGAGGCCGTGGTGCAGCTCACCACGCTCGACATCGCGATCATGGAGGCGCTCTCCGAGGTGGAGGGCGGCATGGAGATCCAGAGTAAAGCGCACGCCGATAAGGTGGGCGAGCCGGGCCTTCCGATGGCCGTGGCAGGCACGGGGCCTTACCAGTTCTTGGAGCGGTCCCAGGGCGATTTCGTGCGCTTCCAGCGCGTGCCCTTCCAGCACTGGCGCGCCACGCCCGACTTCCCGGAGTTCGAGTTTCGCTTCCAGAAAGAGGCGTCGACCCGGCTGGCGGCGTTGTTGACCGGCGAGGTCCACCTGACCACGCTCCCCAACGACCTGCTGCCGCAAGCGCTGAGCCGTGGCAACAAGACCGTTCAGGGCCATGCCCCCGGCTTCCGCACCTTCTTCGCCTTCGTGTGCTGTTACTGGGATGAGAAGACCAAGACTTGGGCCAACCCTGAGAGCCCGCTGCTGGACGTGCGGGTGCGCCGCGCCCTCGATAAGGCGATCGACCGGCCGGCCCTGAACAAGGCCTTCTTCGGCGACAAAGGCGAGACCATGTACCTGTCGCACTTCCACCCCACCTGGCCCGGCTGGAACCCCGACTGGCAGGCCAAGTTCCTGGACGAAAGCGGCTACGACACGGCGAAGGCCAGGGCGCTGCTGAACGATGCCGGTTACGGCCCCGGCAAGCCCCTGACCACCAACTTCTTTGTGCCCCAGAGCGCCGCGGGTGTGCCGACGGCGGGGGACCTGGTGGAGGCGGTGGCCGGCTACTGGCGGGCTATCGGCGTGAACGTCAACCTACTGACGGTGGATGGCGCGCAGATTACAGCGGGCAAGCGGGTCAAAAAGTGGGACAACCATATCGCGCTCGGTACCAGCAGCGCCACCCAGTTCACCGGCTTCTCCGCCTACAACAGCGAGGCGGTGGTGTTCCGCGGCCACGGCATGGACCATCCCGACACCGAGGCCATTTTCCGGCAGGTGGTGAGCGAACTGGACGACCAGAAGCGTACCGAGTTGTGGCGTAAGCTGGGCGACACCGCCTACCCGTTGCACCTGTCCATCCCACTGTTCTGGCTCCCCAGCGAAGCGGTCATCAACCCGCAGGTGGTGGCCGACTACTCGTTCCCGGGCGGCGCCATCACCGGCACTTGGACCCACGTTCAGAACATCCGCGCCGCCCGGTGATGTCCGCGGCATACAAGGAGCATCCTGTGCCCGACGCCGACCTCTGCTTTCTGAACGCCGCCGAACTGGGGCCGCTGCTGCAGGCGCGCAAGGTGTCGCCGGTGGAGGTGGTGCAGGCCCTGCTGGCGCGTATCGATGCCCTGAACCCCGAGCTTATCGCCTACCTGCACGTCAGCGCCGAGCACGCGCTGGCCGCCGCCCGCGCCGCTGAACAGGAGATCGGCGCGGGCGGGTATCGCGGCCCGCTCCACGGCGTCCCCGTAGCGTACAAGGACATCTACCACGTGCAGGGCATGCCGACCACCGCGGGTTCGCGGCTGATGGCGGGGTACGTCGCCACGGAGGACGCCACAACGGTCGCCCGTTTGCGGCAGGCGGGCGCCATCTGCCTCGGCAAGCTCAACACCATCGAGTTCGCCTCGGGCAGCATGGAGGTCTACGGGACGGCCCGCAATCCCTGGAACACGGCGATGTTCCCCGGCGGTTCGAGTTCGGGTTCCGGAGTTGCCCTGGCAGCGCGTATGGTACCGCTGGCAGCGGGCAGCGATACCGGTGGGTCCATCCGCACCCCCGCCTCATTCTGTGGGGTGGTGGGGCTCAAGCCCACCTACGGCCGCGCCAGCCGGGCGGGCATTCTGCCGCTGAGCTGGAGCCTCGACCACGCCGGGCCCATGGCCCGCACGGTGGCCGACGCCGCGCTGATGTTGCAGGCCATGGCCGGGCCCGATCCGCGTGATCCGAGCGCTGCTCCCCAGGGCGTGCCGGACTACCGTGCCGCGTTACGGGAAGACCTGAAGGGCATCCGGCTGGGTGTCCCGCGCGATTTCTACTTCGATGACGCCGATTCCGAGGTGGTGACTGCGGTCCGCACCGCGGTCACGGCCATGCAGGCGCTGGGGGCCACGGTGCAGGAGGTGGACCTGCCGCACTCGCGGTTCGGCCCGTCGGCCTCGTGGGCCATCGCTTACACCGAGTCCTTCGCCTACCACCGCGACAACTTCTTCGCCCGATCGCGGGAGTATACGCATGCGTTCCTGCACAAAATTACCGCAGCGGCCTGCCTCACCGCCGAAGAGCGCGTCACCGCCCAGCGGGTGCGCGAGGTCATCACTGCGGAGTTCCTGGCGGCGCTCGCTGGGGTGGACGCCATCGTGACGCCGACCACCAGCTTCCCCGCCCATCGCATCGACGGAGCTTCGCCGCAGCATGACATGCGCAGCCTGGCCCGCCCGGTGAGCCTGACCGGCCTGCCGGCGCTGTCCGTGCCCTGCGGCTTCACGCGTGCGGGCCTGCCGGTCGGCCTGCACCTGGTGGGGCGTGCGTGGGAGGAGAGCGCCATCCTGCGTATTGGCCATGCCTACGAGCAGAACGCAGGCTGGTTCGCCCGCCGTCCGCCGCTGACGGCCGAAGCGGTGCCGGCGCCCACTCCGCCGCCCGCGCCGCCGCGTGATGCGACCGACGCCCGGTGGGTGCTCGACTTTGCCCGCCTCACCGGTCTGACCTTCGTGACCGAGGCCGACGCGGCGCCGGTTGCCGCCGCACTCGGCCCGGTGCGTGCGCAACTGGCAGAGGCGCGTGCGCACTTGCTGCCGTACTGCGAACCCCCGGTACGTCCGGCGCCCACGAGGTGGTAAGCGTTCCTTAGAACCTCGCCTAGCAGTCAAACTTGACACCGTCCTAGGTCAGGACGTAGAACCGGTACCACACGCTGTTCTGTGTGAGTAGTCTTCCTTCGCGGAGGAGGTAGCGCCTTTTGACTGGCGATGACATTCGAAACTTGGTTGGCTCACTCACCGACCTCGACACTGCACTCCGAATAAGCGACTTCTCCAACGAGACGCTGCTGGCGCTGGCGCAGCGGTTGGAGCGATCGACGCGCCCCAGGCACTTCCTGCTGCGCGAGGCGGAACTCGACGACATCTGGCGCTACGTGGAGGCAACCCTCTCGCGGGCGCCGGCGGCTGGTGAAGACGCTGCCAGCATTGCGTCTTTGGAGCGGCTGCTCGCCCTGGTGATGCAAGCGCACGATTTGGCCGGTGATGGCGAGATGGTTCGGTCAGCGGCAACGCTGCGTTCGGCCATGGTGCCGGAGGGCCACGCCCACTAGCCGGAGCCACTACGCTGGTCCGGACACGCGGAAGTGATTGCCGGTCTGAACGTGGTAACCGATTGCCCGTTCCCTGTGCCCATCTCCAGCACGTACACGCATACGGAATACATCACGCTCGCCTGGTGAGACGCCGGGAGCCGGACAACTGAAGGAGGGTTACGTGCGCTATCGAGAAGTGGGCAACACCGGCCTGCGCGTGTCGCAGATCGGATTCGGCGCCGGCGACAACGCAGGCTTGATGATAGGTGGCACGCTCGCGGAGCAGTGCAGCGTGCTCGATCGTGCCCTGCAGTTCGGCATCAACTACATCGACACCGCCGCCGGGTATGGCAGCAACGCGTCGGAGACCAGCCTGGGCCGGGTGCTGCGTGAACTCCGGGTCTTGCCGCTGCTGAACACCAAGGTGGAGGTGACCACGGAGCAGACGGCGGACGTTGCCGCTGCGGTCGTTGCGTCGGTGGAAGGCAGCCTGCAGCGGGTCGGTGTGGATCACTTCGATATTGTGCAGATTCACAACAGCCCGGTCTTCCAGCGCCCCGAGCAGTTCACTGGGTGGATGCCGATGATGCTCGAAGAGTACCTGGGTCCCAAGGGCGCTCTAGCGGGTCTCGCGCGGCTGCGGCAGGCGGGGAAGGTGCGCTTCTTCGGCCTCATCAACGAGCGTCCGAACGTTGCGCTGGCGAAGGCGCTCCTGGCCACAGGGGAGTTCTCGCTGCTCAACGTGCAGTACAACCTGCTGAATCCGAGCGCCGGCATGCCCACGCCGCGCGGCCTGAAGGTTGACCTGGATAACGGCGACATCATCGGGTTTGCTGCCGCGCAGGGGGCTGGTGTGGCCATCTTTAGCCCGCTGGCGCGCGGCGTGCTCACCGACAGGGCAGCGGCCGATGGATCCCGGCATCCTCTGGCGGGAACGACCATTCTACGTAATCCGGAGGCCTATGAACGGTCGCTCGCCCGGGCGCGCGCGCTCAAGTTCCTGGCGCACGACGGACGGACTCTCGGTCAGACGGCGATTCAGTTCATTCTGCAGCATCCGGGAGTTACCATGGCCCTGGGCGGCTTCACGGCGGTGGAGCAGGTGGACGAGATGGTGGCGGCGCTCGACGCTGCCCCGCTCAGCGAAGTGGATATGGCGCGCGTCGCGATGGTATGGCGGGCCAACTTCGGGGAGTTTTGAGGCCGTCCACCGCTTGCTTGACAGCCTTGTGAGGCTGAAGTACGTTTCGCGCACTGAAGCGGCGGTACGTGAAAGCATAGCGATTCTGTCGAGAAGGGTAACCATGTCATGGCCAGTATCGTCTTAGGGGTTGCGGCATCGCGCAGTCCGTTGACCGCGGCTCCGCCGGAATATTGGGCGCAACTTGGCGAACGCGACAAGCGGAACGCCCGCATGCGGGATGGCACGGGCGCCCTTCGCACCTACGACGAGTTGCTCGCCAGGGTCGGTCCCGCGATCGCTGCCGAGATCACGCCGGAGGCGTTCCGGCAGAAGTCGCAGCGAGTGCAACGGGCGCTCGATACCATTGCCGACCGGTTGGAGCAGGCCGCCCCCGACATTGTGGTGGTGATGGGCGACGACGAGGAGGAATACCTGCACGCCGACAACCGGCCCGGCATCCTGTTGTACCGCGGCGAGACGTTTCACAATACGCCCCGGCCGCTCCCTCCCAATCCCGACGCCCTCGCGTATGCCACCGGCACCCAGTGGGGAGACCACGAAGCGGACTATCCGGTGGCGGTGGACCTGTGCAACTACCTGGCGGACTACCTCATCAACGCCGAGTTCGACCTCTCCGACTCCACCAAGATGGAGGCGATGCCGCACGGGTTCGGGTTTCTGTACAAGCGGATGCTGCGCACGGTGGCGCCCATTGTGCCGTTTATCATCAACGTGCACTATCCGCCCAACCAGCCCACACCCAAGCGGTGCTATGACTTCGGCCGCACCGTCCGCAAGGCGTTGGAGACATGGGACAGCCCGGCTCGGATTGCGGTGGTGGCCAATGGCGGGTTGAGCGTCTTCATTGTGGAACAGGAGCTGGACAAGCGAGCGCTGACGGCGATGAAGAACCGCGACGTCGTCACCATCAGTCAGTTGCCGCGGGCTTGGATGCAGGGCAGCACCGGCGAAGTGCTCTGCTGGATCACCGCCGCCGGCGCCCTGGGACACCTGGACATGGAGATCCTGGACTATGTGCCCGGCTATCGGTCGCCCGCCGGCACCGGCAGCGGACTCGGGTTCGCCGTATGGAGCTAGCGCCCAGCAACGGCGGCCGGGACCAGCCGGCAGCATAGCCCTCCCAACGCGACCACGACACCTCAGGAACACAAGGAGAAACGACCATGTTGAGTACTGCCGATAACGAGCTGCTCTGTAGAGTCGGGGAGAAGACGCCCATGGGTGCGTACCTCCGGCGCTATTGGATACCGGCGCTCCTGTCCAGCCAGTTGCCCGGCCCCGATTGCGACCCGGTGGAACTGCGGCTGATGGGCGAGGACCTGATGGCGTTCCGCGACACCAGCGGTGCCGTCGGCGTGCTGAAGGCGTTGTGTCCGCACCGGCAGGCGCCCATGTACTACGGCCGCAACGAGGCGGGCGGCATGCGCTGCATCTACCACGGCTGGAAGTTCGACGTGACGGGCGCGTGCACCGACATGCCGTCGGAGCCGCCCGACAGCAACTTCAAAGACAAGGTGCGGTCCATTGGCTACCCAGCAGTCGAACAGGCAGACATCATTTGGGTGTACATGGGGCCGAGCGAGAAGCAGCCGGCGCTGCCCGGCCTTGAGTGGCTCAACGTTCCGTCATCGCATCGCTATCTGGTGAAGTACAACCAGGAATGTAACTTCGTGCAGGCCATCGAGGGTGACATCGACTCGAGCCACATTGGCTTCCTGCACCAGAGCGCGCTGCGCTTGCAAACCTCGGATATTGGCGTGCGCGTCTACCAACTGCGTGACAAAGCGCCGCGCTGGATCGTCGACCCGACGAGCTACGGGCTGATGCTGGCCGCCCGCCGCAACGCCGAAGAAGACAGCTACTACTGGCGGATCAACCACTTCTACTTCCCCTGGTACACCACTATTGCCGGCAGCCTTGGTTCCACCCGCGGCCATGGTCACATTTGGGTACCGGTCGACGACGAGCACACCGAGGTGTGGTGCGTCACCTGGTGCACCGACCAACCGATGCCTGAGGAGGACAAGTACCGCATCCTCTCGGGACCGGCGCCGCACATTGCGAGTCTCGACCCCGCCACCGGCAAGCTGCGCGCCACCAAGGCCAACCATTTCCTGCAGGACCGGGATGCCCAGCGCAACTTCTCCTTCGCCGGTATTCTCGGCACCCGTGAGCAGGACACTGCAGTGGTGGAGGGCATGGGCGCCATCGTGGACCGCACCAATGAGCACCTCGGCACCAGCGATATGGCCATCATTGGCATGCGCCGTCAATTGCTCAACGGGGCAAAGGCGCTCATGCGAGGGCAGGAACCGGCGGCGCCCTATCAGCCGGAGCTTTACCACGTGCGTTCATGGTCGGCGGTGCTGCCGCGCGCAGAAGAGTTTCTGGACAACCCCCAAGTGCAACACCTCATGCAGAACCTGGTGTAGCGCATGACGGCCAGGCAGTCACTCGTGTTGACTCGGGCGGCGGGCTTTCAGGCATTCGGCCGGCCATTGGCCCGCTGGTGTGGAGCAGGGCTCCTGCTTGTGGCGTGCCTGGCTGGGTGCAGTTCCCCCCAGGCGCAGGGCCCGGCCGCCGGCCAAGCGCCGGTCGAGGGCGCCCCGGTTCCCAAGGTGAACCGGCTGGTCATGTCCATCGCCCCGCCTAACACCGAGAGCAACAAGACCGCGGTGGCGGCCACTGTCCAATACTTCCAAGTGTTCCCGATGTACGAGTTCCTCATCGGCGTCAGCGAGCAGGGCAAAGAGATGACGCCGCAACTCGCCACCGAGTGGAGCTTGGGCGCCGACGGGGCGTCCTACCGGTTCAAGCTGCGGCCCGGTGTTCCGTTTCACGCTGGTAAGGGCCCGCTATCGGCGCAGGACGTGGTGTTCAGCTTCGAGGACAACAAGCGGCAGTCACAAGAGGACGTGGTCCCGCCGCAGGTGATCACCATGGTGAAGCAGGTGCTCAGTGTGACGGCCGCCAGCGACAGTGAGGTCGATGTGCGGCTGGATAAGCCGGACGCCGGCTTCCTCACGGGCATCAGCCAGGCCGAGAATGTGATGCCCATTCGCAGCAAAGCGGACGCCGCGTCCCGGCCGCAGGGTCCCACCATGCAGGACGCTCCTTACGCCGGCACCGGCCCCTACGCGTTCGATAGCCGCGAGCAGAGCCGCTACGTTCGCTACAAGAAGATCGCCGGTGAGCACTGGCGGAAGTCTGCCGCGTTCCCCGAGTTCGAGTTCCGCTTCGCTAAGGAAGCTTCGACCCGGCTTGCCGCATTGCTGGCGCACGAGGCGCAGATCACGGCCCTTTCGCCCGACTTGGCTCCGCAGGCGGTGCAGGCGGGTTTCAAGAGCATCCAGGGTAAAGCGCCGGGACTGCACGCGTTTCTCCGTCTGCTGGGCGTCTATACCAACAGACGCATCCAAGCCGATGAGAAGCTGAACGCCAACCCGAGCGCACCCTTCATCTACATGGACACGCCGCTCCTCGACGTTCGCGTCCGAAAGGCGCTCAACCGGGCAATCGATCGCGACGCCATCAACAAAGCCTTCATCGGTGGCAGAGGCGAAACCATCTACAACCTGTACTTCCACCCGACCCGGCCAGGGTGGAATCCAGCCTGGCAAGCGCAGTTCAAGGACGCCTATGGGTACGACCCCAATGACGCCAAGCGGCTGATTGCGGAGGCGGGCTACGGGCCCAACCGCCCGCTCTCCATCACGATGCAACTGCGCCCCTACCCGGCCTTCACCGCTATCCTCGACATTGATGAGGCGGTGGCAAACTACTGGCGGGCGGTTGGCGTGCAGGTGAAGTTGGAGCAAGCAGATCCCGCAGAGTTCACCGCCAAGGACCGCCGGGCTGAATACGACGACCACGTCTATGCCGTTGCCACCAGCGTCCGCCAGTTGCTGGGTGTGGGCATTTACAACTCAGCGAATCAGGGACAGCGCGGTGGCGTGCAGTTGCCCGAACTGGAGGAAGTGTACGAGCAGATCCGCGTGACGGTGGACCCGAAGAAATCGGAAGAACTCTGGCGAAAATGGGGTGACATGGCGTTTGAGCGCTATGTGAACATCCCGCTGGCCTGGATTCCCTCAGAGGCGGTCGTCGACCCGAGCATCATTGCAGACTACGTGTATCCCGGATCGATAACGGGCACGTACTCCCATCTGGAGTACATTACTCCCAAGTAGTCTGAGGGCTGTTAGCGGCTGTCATAGCGTAGAAGTAGGGAGTGCTGGCCGGGGTGGCAGCGCATCCGCCCTGGAGACAACGTGCAAAGCGACCCCTTGTGGGAGCCCTACCGCCAAAACCGAATTCCCTACAGCGAACTGCGTCTGGCGAACATCTGCGGCGAATGGCGTCCCGCTGAGACGCGTTACGCCGATTTGCAGCCTGGGCCGGTGCTGCACTGGCTGCCCAGAAGGGCCGATATCGAGCGGTTCGTCCGCGTTGCAGAGGCCGTGAGCCCGCACCAACGCCTGCCAACGGTCGTCGACCTTGGCGCCGGTAGCGGCCTGCTCAGCTATCTGCTGGCGCTGACCGGCCGGCTCCACGTCGAAGCGGTGGAGCCCGACGCGCAGGTGCTGGGCATTGCGCAGGCGGTTTCCAGCGCGAGTGCTGCTTCCACAAAGGAAGGCCCCGAGGGTGCGGCCGGACAAGCCTACACCCACCCCAACCTCGCGCTGCACGCTGCCACGTGCGCCGATTTTGTCAGGGAGCGCGCCGGCGATCCCGTCGATGTCGTGGTGTGTTCCTGGATGCCCGCGCGGTTCAACCTCGCCCCCGAAATCCTGCGGCTAGACCCCAGCGCCATCATCTACATCCGGCGCGACTTCGCGTACCTTGAATCGACCCTGCCTGAGCACCTTGAGTACCACGGCCGGTTTGCGGTGGGTGGAGGGTATCGGCTGGCCGGTTCCTGGCGTACACCGTCCGAGGGCGACGTGCTCGATTTCCTGAGCGCGTGTTTCGAGGACGCTCTGCCCGTAACCGTTTTGAACGACAATCTCATCGAGATCCACGTGAAAGCGCCGTTTGCGGATGTTGCTGCCCAATGTCTGAATGGTAGTGCGCCAGTTGACCGCTACCCCTGGGAGATGGAGGCGCTGGAGCACGTCGTTCATGGGCTACCCAACACGCCCAGCCCGCTACGGCGCCCGGACTATCCGAGCGTGCGGCGCCGCCACTTGGAGGGGGTCATGGCCGAGTTGATGGCGGTCCAGTAACACCGAACTGGCCCCGCCGCCTAGGTGAACTGGAGTGGTCGCCAGCAGTGCTCGATGGGGAGGCGCGGTGAATTACCTGCGCGACATCGGCCGGTTGTGGGGCCACCAGCCCATGCGAATGGCACGGGCCTGCGGGCAAGTGGTGTACCCGTATTATTGTGGAGCACTACAAGGGCGCACGCTGGCGCCCAAGCGGGAGTACTCGCCGCTGTTTGAAGCCGACCGCCTGGAGCGGTTCGGAGAGATGTGCAAAGTGGTCGGGGCGACTGGATTCGAACCAGCGACCTCCTGAACCCCATTCAGGTGCGCTACCAGGCTGCGCTACGCCCCGACGCCTGTAGAGGCAGTATAGCGTGCCTAGCGCTTGCCCGCCACCCCACCCGAAACCGAGGGTCTTTTTGCCGTTCGCATACCTGAATCCATTGAACTGCTTTTGCCCTCGCTATGGGGCGGGTCCGACCGCCGGCCTGAACCACCGGGTTCAGGGTGCGCCGGAACTGGTGCGCCGTGAGCCAATCCTATCGCGATTGGTGGTGCAGGTTGCCGCTGGCGGAGCATGGGTGCAGTTCCGAAGCGCCCCCTGATTGGCCCACTGCCACTTGCGGCTCCTCGCTCACCGAACGGCTTTTGTGTACTCCACGTGAGTGTAGGTGCCGCTGATGGAGCCTGGGAAGACATAGTCTTGGACGACTGCTGGGTCAACCACAATCTCGGCGGGGAGCCAGAACAGCGGGATGTTCAGATAACGCTCATACGCCATGTCGCCCCACTTCCTCCACAGGTCTCCCTGCTTCTTGGAATCCAGCGTCACAACGATCTGCTTATAGACCTCCTCCATTTCTGGAAGCTGAACCCCCCCGCGGGTGAGCCGCATGGCCGAGTTGAACACACCCACGCCGAGAAGTTGGCGGGCGCTGGTGACAAACACGGCAACGCGACGGTCTAATTCAGGCAAGGTTAATGCCCGCCGCTTTGCCGCCACTGACGTTGGGTCAGCAGTATCGAGTGTCACCTTGAAGCCTGCTGCTTGCCAGTAGTTGCCGAGGGCTTCCGCCACATCCGGTGCGCCGCTGAACAGTGGGTTCGGCGCGACCTCCACGGTGATATCGAGTGGGCGAGCCGGAGTATAGCCCGCATCGGCCAGCGCCTTTCGGGCCCCATCCACGTCATAACCATAGCTGGCCTGGAAGTTCTTCTGCCAATCAGGGTTCCACCCGGGACGGTCGGGATGGTAGTACTCGAGGTAGATCGGTTGCCCCTTGCCTCGAATGAACGCCTTATTGAGGGCGTCCCGATTAATTGCCTTGTTCAGCGCTTTCCGAACATTCACATCAAGGAAGGGACTATTGGGGAAGACGTACGTTGCGTTCGGGTCAGGGTTAAGAACCTCGGCGGGATCGTGGCGGGTGTTGAGGAAGGCGCCGTACAGCCGGCCAAAGATATGGAGGCCTGCCGCCCGCCCTTCGACCGTTTTGAACCCTGACTGCTCCATCGACTTCGCCAAGTCGGGCGGAATTACCGCCATCTGCACCTCCTTGGCGAGGAGCGCAGCCTGCCGGGTCGAGTTCTCCTTGGCGAACCTGAACTCGAACTCCGGGAAATCAGGTGTCTGGCGCCAGTGGGCTTCAGCGGGGCGCTTATAGGCTAGGTTGCTGCTTTGTTGCCGGCTCACGTATTGGTAGGGGCCGGTGCCGGCATAAGGTTTTTCGAGCATACTGGGCAGCTTCCAACCCTTGCCTCTAGACTCCCCATCGTTCTTGCTGGCCTGGGGGAAGATGTTTTCCGCCTGCGAGATGCTGACCAGAAAACCTGCGTCCGGTGTCGCGGCGTTCAACACCACCTCATAATCGTTAACGACTGTAGCGTCCTTGATAAGGGTCATGTACGTGTTCTGGCCCTGGATCATGGCCGGCTCGCCGTTGCTCAGCATCTGCCAGGTGTACCGAACGTCCTTGGCGGTAAATTCTCCAAACCCATTGTGGAAGGGCACGCCGTGCCGGAGCTTGAAGCGATAGGACTTGCCGTCCGGCTCCAGGCTCCACTCTGTTGCGAGTTGCGGAACTAGCTCCTTGCCCTCGGCGGTGAGGCCCACCAGGTATTCGTACATGGGCGCAACCTGCCAGAAGCTGGTATGGGCGGCCTCGGTGAGGTTGTTCGCCTCGACCGCAGGAGGGGGAAGCGCCATCACGAGCTTCTGCACTTTGGGCGCGCTTACCGCCGTCGAGGCATTTTCCCCCGTGGCGCTCGGTCCTGTAGCCGACGTACAAGCTACCAATGCCGAAGTAGCCAAGGCGAGCGCTGCCAACCTAATTCTCATGTCCAACCTCCATTGCAGGTTCAATGCCTTGTGCAATTCGAGACCTGCCGGCTACACGGTCACGAAGGTGGTTCCGGTGCGCGCCTGCCAACCACTGCGCATAGCAGACACCCAGTCCTCCTGCTGGCCGAGCACTGCGGCTGCCGGTCGCACATACCATGCTTCAGGGCGATCCAGCGCGGGCGGGGCGACCCCGGTGTCGCGGTAGCGTTTCACGGCGTTCAGGTAGTAACGGCGGGCGGCGATGATGCCCAAGTCGCTGGTGCCAAGGTGCTCGGTAGGACGGTTGCAGATCGCGCCCATGGTTTCCTGCAACGCAGAGTCCTGCGCCCAGCCACCTGGGATGCCGGAGAAACGAATGGTCCGCTGTGCCTCGTCATTGAGCAGATAATCGTTCTCAGCCCGCTGTACCGGTCGCCAAGCCCCGTATGGCTGGCTGTTGGCCGGTAGCAGTGAGTTCACACCAGGGTGGAACCCATCCTGGCCATTCTGCCCATGGCTCAGGCTGTGGCGCTCGTTCTCAGTCAACGACCTCAAAGGATGGTAGGTCCAATGGAAGACGATGGTCGTTTCATCGTCTATCGGCACCCAGGCATGCCCGCTGGCAGGCGGGTCGCCACCGGAGGGGGGAAACAATGTGTAGAACGGCATGAGGTAGTGGTTCACGCGCCAGTAATACGTGCTATCGACAGTACGGCGGGCGCTGATGACCACTCCGCACTCCTCGTCCAGGGTTTCAAACACTGGGTGCTTATCCCGCGCCATGTAGGCGAAGCCGAGCGCTGGCCCGCCGCCTAAGTCCGTGCGGCGGGCAGCATTCCGCTCGGGATTCAGCATGCTGTGGAGAAAGTTCGCGTGGCTGGAGTCAATACCGCCTTCCATCGCCTGGAACCAGTTGGAGTACTGCACGCGCTTGGAGACGTACGCATGGCTCTCGGGCACCATGTTCCATTCCATATGGGGAAGCGGTGGGGCTGGGTTTGCCTCGCCGAGGTACGCCCAGACAACGCCATTCCGTTCGACGCACGGGTAACCGGTGGCCTGGATCTTGTGTTTGAAGTTGCTCTCGGCCGGCTCGTTGGGCATGTCGACGCACTCGCCGGTCACGTCGAACTTCCAGCCGTGGTACACGCAGCGCAAGCCACCCTCTTCGTTACGGCCAAAGAACATGGATGCGCCGCGATGGGGGCAGGCGTTCTGCATAAGCCCCACCCTTCCCTCCGTATCGCGCCAAGCTACGAGGTCTTCGCAGGCGAGGCGAACGCGGATGGGGGGGCAATCGGGCCCTTGCAGCTCTGCACTAAAGAGGAAGGGGAGCCAGTATTGGCGGACCACCTGGCCGCCTGGAGTGTTAGGCCCTACTCTAGCGAGCAACTGGTTGTCTTCGTGGCTCAACATTCGCTGTCTCCTATTCGGTGGTACGAACTATCCGTCACTGAATCAATGGGTGAAGGATTGGCTGAAACGTACTCATTCTCGGTGCTGAGTGTCAAGCCCAGGCACGTAACGAGCGGGAAAAGGCGATAGCCCTGACGTAACCCGGCGCCCCGGCGTCGAACACGCTTGCGGGAGGCAGCCAATCGCCGATCGTCTCGAACTCCGCTTGCCCTGCGGAAGGGCCGTCTATGCTACGGCGCTCGGTAGCGTGCGAGGCGTTGGCCTCCGCGGCCGGCCGGCGACCACCAGCAGCACCACGCCCACCGCACACGCCGCGGCCAGCACGGTGAACAAGACGCCATAGGAGCCGGTGGCGTCGAGCACCAAAGCGCCCAACAGGGGACCGCCTGCCGACGCAACCCCCATAAAGATCTGTGCCGTTCCGGTGATCGCCCCCACGGCCTTCCGGCCAAAGTACTCCGGCCATATCTGCAACTGGAGCACCAGGTTGCCGCCCATTGCCACCCCGAGGGCTGCTGAGAACAGGTATGCCGTCAACTCCGTATGCCCGCCGTTCAACAGCACGTCTCCTATCAGCATCAGCACGCCCCACAGGAGGCTCACGCGCTGCACCCCGCCGAACTTGGCGATCGCCGGCCCCCAGAACACCAGGCGAGAGGTCACCTGCGTCAGGCTCAGCACGCTGATTGTGGTGGCGGCCACCGCCTCAGACATCCCCTGGTCGTGAAAGTACGAGAACAGGAAGACCACCACCGTCTGGGGCGTGAGCTGAATCAGCGCCACCCCCAAGGCCAGCGCCCAGAAGGCCCGGCTGTGAATCACCTCTGCGAGCGTCCAGTCCTCATTGCCCCGGGCCACAGTTCGGAGGGCCGAGGCCCGTACCAGGGCTTCCGTCGTGGTCTCTGGAGCGTCCCCATCAGGGCGCAGCCCCATGTCCTCCGGCCGCCGCCGCACCAGCAGCGCTACCGGGATAAGCGCCAGCCCGACCGAAATCGCTCCGAGCATCACCCATGCTGTGCGCCAACCTGAGTGGACGATTACCCAGGCGGCGAACGCGGGGAACACGAGGCTTGCTGCCGGAGGCGCCAGCGACGCCAGGCTGAAGGCCAGCGTCCGGCGGCGCACAAACCAGTTTGCGATCATCGCCGAGGGGGCAACGTTTTGCAGCACCGATCGGGTGAGGCCACCGAGCACGCCGAAGGTAAGGTAGAACTGCCATGGGGCCTGCACCAGCCCGGTCGCTGCGAGGTACACCCCGGTGCCGGCCACGCCCAAGGTCAGCATCAGACGGGCTCCTCGCTGGTCGATGAGCTTCCCCACCCAGGGGCTCACCAGCGAGGCTGTCACCCACCCAAGGCTGGTGGCCGCTACCAGCACGCTGCGAGGCGTCTGCAAGTCTTCGGTCATTGCCGGCAGGAACACGCTGAAGGAAAAACCTGCCGTGCCGGCTCCCACGAACAGGCTCAGAAACGCCATCGCAACGATATACCAGCCGTAAAAGGGCTTCTTAGCCGTGGGAACCTCAGGACTGCAGGGAGAGTCGGGCGGCCTTCAGTTTACCAGCCGGAACACGCCTACGGCTGGCGAGCGCGCCTGCGCCGTCTCAGCCGGTCACGGCTGCTGGACAAACCCGGTTGCCGGTGCTATCCCATACGAGGTACCGCGCAGGCGCCACGTCTGCAGCATATTCTGGAGGACCACGATGGCTGGCAAATACGACGACGAAAAACGAGAGGCGGCAGCGGGCACGCAGTTGCTGCACCACTTCGGCCTTGCTGCCGGGGTTCGGGTCTCGCTGGGGCACGTGAGCGTGCGCATTCCCAACGAGCCCGACAAGTTTGTGGTGAAGGGCCGCGGCTACCGGTCGGACGCGTTGCCCCGCATTCGGCCCGAGGACATGGTGGTGGCCGACCTGGACGGCGTGTGGGTGGACGGCCCGCGCAACGTGGTGCCCTGCTTCGAGGTGAAGATCCACTCCTGCCTGCTGAAGGCCCGGCCCGACATCAACGCGGTGGTGCACGTGCACCCCAAGTACTCGACGCTGCTCAGCACGCTGGGCCGCACGATCAAGCCGATGGTGCAGGAGGGCGCGCGCCTGGTGCTGGATGACATTCCTGTCTACCCGAAGCAAAAGATCATCACGACGGACGACGAGGGCACTGCGGTGGCGAATGCTGTGGGCCAGGGTTCGGTGGCGCTGCTGTTCGGCCACGGCGCAGTCACGGCCGGCACGTCGATGGAAGAAGCCATCATGGGCATGGTGCACCTAGAGCATCAGGCCGAGATGAACTATTTGGCGGAGTTGCTGGACGGCCGGGAGCACCCGTCGGTGTCGCGCGACCTCGTGCTGGAGTCCACGAGCAGTCAGGGCTCGCAGTACCAGTTGCCGCACTTCAAAGCCTCGGTCGAGCGAGCCGGAGCGCCCATTTATGGTGGGGCTTGGGGGTACTGGATGGATGTGGCGCAGGGCCTCATCTAGCTCCTGAGCCGGTCGTGAACGTTTCGGAGGGCTCCCAACCGGGAGCCCTCCTCTGTGTCTAGACGGCCAGGGTGAGCGTGATGGGGCAGTGGTCGGATCCTGTGACGTCGGGCAGGATACCGGCGTCCAGGACGCTTGGCACCAGGTCCGGACTCACGTAGAAGTAGTCGATGCGCCACCCCACGTTGCGTTCGCGGGCAAAGGACTTCATGTCCCAGTAGGTATAGAGGCCGGGGTTCTTGTTCACCAGGCGCAGGGTGTCGGCGTAGCCATGGGACTCCAGCTTGTCCATCCAGGCCCGCTCAATGGGCAGGAAACCGGAGGTCTTCTCGTTGGCCTTGGGGCGGGCCAGGTCGATGGCGTAATGGGCGGTGTTGTAGTCGCCGCAGGCCACCACCCGCTGCCCGTTGGCCCGCAGGGTTTCGATGCGATCGAAGAACGCGTCGTAGTACTCGAGCTTGAACTGTAACCGTTCAGCGGCCGATTGGCCGTTGGGGAAGTAGATGCCCAGCAGCGTGAAGCTGTCGAACTCGGCCTGCACGCACCGCCCTTCGCTGTCGAACCGTTCGACGCCCAGGCCGGTGGTCACACGCAGCGGCGGCTTCTTGGTGAACACGGCCGTGCCGCTGTACCCCTTGCGCTCACCCCAGTCGAAGTACGTCTGGTACCGGCCGAGGGGGTTCTGCAGCTCCAGCCCGACCTGGTCGGGTTGGGCTTTCAGCTCCTGCAGGCACAACACGTCGGGGTCGGTCTGGTCCAGCCAGTCCAGGAAGCCCTTCCGCAGCACTGCACGGATGCCGTTCACGTTCCAGCTAATGAGTCGGGTCATGGGGGTCTCGTTGGTGAGTGGTGGGCCGCGAGCTGCCGCGTGCGGGATTATACCGTAGGCGACGGTTAGGTGGTGTGTGGACGGGAAGCCAAGTTCTCCCCCCTGCCTAGGGGGGAGCTAGAGGGGGGTTAGCCCTTCGGCCTGCTACCCCCGACCATTGCCACATCCTGCCTCCGAGCGACGTACGCGAGGCGTCGCCCAGGGCGCTGTCGCAGGGGTGGCGCAGTCCGCCGGACCGGCCGCCGCCGGTGGCGGTAGCGTCACAGGCGGCGGCTGTTGGACGTCGGTTAGACCCCCCTCTAAACTCCCCCCTAGGCAGGGGGAGAACGTGGTTCTCTTGCCGTCAAAAGCCTTGGGGCCTACACTCAGCCAAGCCTGGGCAGGCGGTAACTCATGTTTGGTCGCAAGATTTTTCACGGTTGGTACTTGGTTGCGGTTGGTCTGATTGTGGGCGCCTTCAGCACCGGGGCCGGTACCTGGGCAGTCAGCCTGTTCGTGCTGCCGATGACGGCCGAACTGGGGTGGAGCCGGCCCGAGTTCTACGGGGCGCTCACCGTCCGCTCGCTGGCCGCGGGGTTCCTGGGGCCGGTCATCGGCCCGTTCGTCGATACCAAGCACGGCCCGCGGGTGATGATGTTTGCGACAGCGCTGAGCCTGGGCCTTGGCATGGCGCTGCTCAAGTTCATCGATAACAACCTCATTGTCTTCTACCTCATCTTCGGGTTGGTGAGTGCCCTCACCAACATTGGCGGCAGCGACATGATGCTGAGCGCCGTGCTGCCGAAGTGGTTCGTGCGGTACCGGGCGCGGGCCATCGCCATCGCATCGTCCGGTGCGGGCGCAGGGCCGCTGGTGTTCCCGCTGTTCGTCAGCGCCATCATTCAGACCTGGGGCTGGCGGGACGCCTGGTTCGCGCTGGGCATGGCGTCGCTGGCGGTGCTGTTCCCGCTGTCGTTCCTGGTGGCCACGCGACCCGAGGACATGGGCCTGCTGCCCGACGGCGACGACCACCGGGACGCGGTTGCCGGCGCCGCCCGCCGGGTGGAGGGCCGCAGCTTCACCCGTGGCGAGGCCATGCGCGAGCCGTCCTTCTGGCTGCTGGCCGTCTCCACCAGCCTGCTTACGATGGGCCTGGTGGGCCTGCAGACGAGCTGGCTGGTGTACTTCCAGGAGACGGGCTTCTCGGCTCCGCTGGCAGCCTCCAGCGCGTCGGCGTTCGGGGTGGGCTCGTTCTCGTCGCGCTTCCTGTGGGGGTGGCTGGCCGGGCGCTTCGCCCCCCGCAAGCTCATGGTGGTGGGCACCATGATCACCGCCCTGACGGTGGTGCCGTTCTTCTTCATCGGCGCCAACTACCCGCTGCTGTTGCTGGTGTCGCTGGTGCACGGACTGGCGCTGGGCGGCAACCTGATCATGCGGCCGTTGCTGGTGGCCGACTACTTCGGCCGCAACCACCTGGGCGCCATCAGCGGCCTGATGCGGCCGTTCAACACCCTTGCCAGCGCCTCGGGCCCGCTGATTGTGACCGGGCTGTACGAGCTGACCCAAAGCTGGTACGTCGCCTTCGGGTCGGTGATGCTGATGTGGGTGATCTCGGGCCTGAGCGTGATCACGGCGGGGCCACCCAGCGACCGCAAGCCCGCGCCCCTGACCGCGGCCTGACGGCCTACCGTCCCGCTGGCGCCGCCGCTGCCGCCGCCAACGCCGCTAGCAACCGTTGGGACGCCACAGCAATGTCGTCGACGGCGGCGACGAACGCCACGGCGTTGCGGGCCGACGGCTGGCGGTAGCCGCTGACCTTACGCACGAACTGGAGAGCGGCGGCGCGCACCTCCTCGCCGGTGGCGGGCGGCTGCTGGTTGCGGAGGGTCTTGATGCTACGGCACATGGCGGCGGTCCTTCTGTGATGTGTGGGCTCCGGTTCCCTCTCCCTCTGGGAGAGGGCTAGGGTGAGGGTGCTCGCTCGGCGTGTCCGATGCGCCCAGAGTACACCAGCGCGGCGACCACGCCGCATCGTCGTAGCGCTGAGGTTCCTTCACATGGCCGCCTGGGACACCACGGCGGGAGCGCTGCCTGTGGGCCTGTGCTCGAGACCGCGAGCGCGCCGCTGAGAGCCTCGGTGTTGTGGCGGGATTTGGCCATGTGAAGCACCTTGGTCGGCTGGCATCCGCCGGACGGCAGAAGCTGCACCCTAGCCCTCTCCCAGGAGAGAGAGGGAACTGAGGCATCCCTCTACCGCCCGCCCACTAGGCAGTGCTGGATGCGGATGTGGGGGCTGCCGTTGGACACGGGAAGCGGCGACTGGCCGCCCTTGCCGCAGCCGCCACCCTGGTTGATGTCGAGGTCGTTGCCGACGGCGTCCAGGTTTTGGAGCGTGGAGAACACGTTGCCGCTGAGCACCACGGGGCGCACCAGTTCGGCCACCTTGCCGTTGCGGATCATGAACGCCTCGCCGGCCGAGAAGGTGAACATCTCCATGCTGGTCTGGCCGCCGTACCAGTTGCGGGCGTACACACCCTCCTTGATGTCCGCGATCATGTCCTCGAAGCTCATGTCGCCGGCCTCGATGATGGTGTTGGTCATGCGCACGATGGGCGGGAACCGGTAGTCGATGGCGCGGGCGTTGCCGGTCGGCTGCTCGCCCATGCGGGCGGCGGTCTCGCGGCTGTGCAGGCGGCCCACCAGCACGCCCTCGCGTATCAGGTCGGTGCGGTGGGCGGCGGTACCCTCGTCGTCGTAGCCGAAGCTGCCGCGCAGGCCGGGGATGGCCGCGCCGTCCACGATGTTGAGGTGCTTCTGCCCGAACTGGCGGCCCAGCACCATCACCTCCTGCATCTGGGGGTTCTCGTAGATGAAATCGCTCTCCGACAGGTGCCCGAACGCCTCGTGGCAGAACACGCCCGCCAGGATGGGGTCGAGCACCACGGTGTACTCGCCGCCCGGCACGGTGGGGGCGGCCAGCAACTCGCCGGCGCGGCGGGCGTGGTCGCGGATCTCGGCGTGCAGGCCCTCCACCATGCTGTAGTCGCCCAGGCGGCCCAGGCTGAAGCCGGCCTGTTGCACGTCGCCGTCCTTGCGGGCCAGGGCGCGCACGTTCAGCGTCACGTCCACCCGCTGCTGGTCGATGTAGGAGCCGTCGGTGCTGGCGAACACCGTGTGCTTGTGGGCGTCGCCGTAGATGATGGTGGAGGACTGGACGTTGGGCGCCGAGAGCACGATGTCGTTGTACTCGTCGAGCAGGCGCTTCTTGTCGGCCAGCGGCACCTGGCGGGGGTCCTTCTTCACGGTGGGCGTCACCGTGGCCTGAGCCGGTGGCACCGGCGCCAGCTTGCTGCCCTCGCCGCCGACCAGCCGGGCCTGGGCCACCGCCAGCGCCACCTTCGTCCGCAGGTTGTCGGTGTCGTTGAAGGAGATGAAGCCCCAGCCGCCGTTGACCAGCGCCCGCGCGCTGCCGCCACGGTTGCCGGTGCGCCCGATGTCCTCCAACTGCCGGCCGCGGTACATAACACGGGTGGCGGCGTTGTCCTCGATGCGCAGTTCGATGTAGTCGGCCTGATGGCCCTGAAGGGCGGCTTCGATAGCGTCGCGCATGGGGAGACCTCGCGGGTGGGAGTACTGCGAGGATAGCAGAAAGGGAGGTGGGAATCAGGACGATGGGGGCGGGAAGGAAGGAGGCACCCTCACCCCGGCCCTCTCCCAGGGGGAGAGGGAGGCGGATGGGAGTCGGAGTTGCACCTTCCCCCGTCGCCCCCACTGTCGTACCATCAGGCGCGAACCCACTCCCACCGGAGGCGCCGGCCATGCCCATCGAGACTCCCACCCACGAGCGGTGCCCGTTCTGTGCCAACATTGCCGGCGCCATCCAGCAGGCGGTGGTGGTGCAGGACGACGCCACCTTCGCCTTCCTGAACCCCCGGCAGTCAGGGCTGGGGCACACCCTGATCATCCCGAAACGGCATGCGGCCACCATCCTGGACTTGCAGGTGGAAGAGGCGCAGGCCATCATGCGGCAGGTGCACCGCGTCGCCCACGCCATCAGCCGGGCGCTCGACCCGGCAGGCCTGAACATCTTCCAGAACAACGGCATCACCGCCGGGCAGTCGGTGGGGCACTACCACGTGCAGATTGTGCCCAGCTACCCCGGCGACCAGCCGGGCCGCATCTTCGACTCGCGGCAGATGGAGCGCACGCCCATCGAGGACCGGCTGGAGCTGGCGGAGCGCATCGCCGCGCATCTGGCGTAACGCACGGAGGCGGCGGGGGCGAACTGGGCACCCTCACCCTAACCCTCTCCCAGGGGGAGAGGGAACCGGATTCCCGATGCCTGAGTACTACCTCACCCGATGGGAGCGCGGCGGGTGTGCCAGTCGGTGACGGTCTGATAGGCGGCGGCGGTGCGTAGGATGGTGGCCTCGGCGAAGGGGCCGGCGCCCACCTGCAGGCCGATGGGCAGGCCCGCAGCGGTGAACCCGCACGGGATGCTGGCGGCGGGCAGGCCGGTGAGCGCGTAGGGGGTGGTGAAGTTGCGGGCGCCGAACTGGCGGCGCACCACGTCCTCCTTGGTCGGCACCGGGGCGGTCTCCTCCTCCAGCGTCAGGGCCGGGCGCGCCGACATGGGTGACAGCAGTGCGTCGCAGCGGTCCAGCACATCCATGAACTGGCGGCGCAGCAGGGTACGGGCGCGCTGTGCCTTGGTGTAGAGGCCTGCCGGCAGCAGTGCGCCGGACAGCAGGCGGGCACGCGTGCTGCTGTCGAATTCCGCGACCTGGGTGCGCAGGCGCTCGTGCTGCACCGCCGCCGAGTCGGTGTCGGCGATGGCCACGAACAGCACGCCGGCCAGGTCGATGAGCGGTATGGACACCTCTTCCACTACGGCGCCCAAGCCCTGCAGCGCCGCGATGGCGGCGTCGACGGCGGCCCGCACTTCAGGGTCGGCGCTGCCGTCCAGCTTGAGTTCGCGGATGACGCCGAAGCGCAGGCCGCGGATGCCCTGGTCCAGGGTGGCCAGGTAGTTGGGCACGGGACGGCGCGACGACTGGCTGTCGGCGGGGTCGTGGCCGGCAATGGCCTGCAGCATGATGGCGCAGTCGGCGGCGGTCTTAGCGATGGGCGACGCGGTGTCCATGGACCAGCAGCCTTCCATCAAGCCGTGGCGGCTCACCAGGCCGTAGGTGGGGCGCAGGCCGACCAGGCCGCACACGTTGCCGGGGTTGCGGATGGAGCCGCCGGTGTCCTCGCCGATGGCCGCGGCGCACAGGCTGGCGGCCACCGCGGCGCCACTGCCGCTGCTGGAGTGCCCGGCGATGCGGGTGAGGTCCCAGGGATTGCGGGGGTCGCCGTAGGGGTGGACGCGGGTGCCGCGCAGTGCGAACTCCTCCATGTTGTGCTTGCCCAGCAGAATGGCCCCGGCGTCCCTGAGGCGGGCCACCACCGTGGCGTCGCTGGTGGGGATGTTGGTGCTCAGCATGGAGGAGCCGCCGGTGGTGAGGATGCCGGCGGTGTTCATCTGGTCCTTAACGCCCACGGGGATGCCGTGGAGCGGGCCGCGGTAACGCCCGGTGGCCAGTTCGGCCTCGGCGGCCTGCGCCTGCTGCATGGCCACACCGGCCGCGACCGTAATGTACGAGTACAGCCTACCGTCCAGCCGTTCGATGCGGTCGAGGTAGGCGCGGGTCAACTCCACCGGCGAGACGGTGCGGGCTTTGACAGCGGCGGCCTGGTCGGTGAGGGGGGCGAGCAGCAGCGTGGCGTCCATGTCAGGCCTCCGGGTTCGGGAACACGGCGGTGGGCTCCACGCCGGACAGGTCGAGGGCGTCGAGCTTGTGCAGTTGCTCCAGCAGGGCGGTGTAGCGGTGCGTCACCTCGGCCAGGTCGCCGGGCGGGATGCTGAGGCCGGCGCCGCGGGCCAGAGTCTGGATTTCCTGCGGGGTGAGATCGGGTTGTGGGTCCATGGGCGTGCTCCGGTGGTTGGGAGGTGGGAGTCGGGAATCGGATGGGTGTCAGGTTAGCACGATCCCTTGTCACGGGCTCAATCCGAACGATAGACCGCGCTGCGGTGTCCGACCTTGACCACCTCAACGGCGAGGCGGGAATCGTCGACGCCGTAGATGATGCGATACACCCCTTGACGCAACCGATAGCGCTCCTGGGCGGACAGCTTCTCAACGCCGGGGGGACGGGGATCGGTCCTTAAGGCGTTGATGCGGTCCAAGATGCGTTGGATGTCAAACTGGGGGATGCCGTGGAAGTCTTTGGCCACCGAAGGTCTAAATACCACTTCATAGGGTGCCATCGGCCTTCAATTGCGCCAGCAGCGCCTCATACGTGATAGGCGTCTCGGAGGCGCCTTCACCAAAGGCGGCCAAGTCTTCCTCATCCTCTCGCAAGGCGGCCCGCACTGCTTCATTAACGATATCGGACATACTCCGGTGTGCGCTTGCGGCTTTGAGCCGGAGCGCGCGGTGAAGTTCAGGGTCGATGTACAGCGTGGAACGCACGGCACCTTCACGCATGGCTGCCACCTGACGTTTTGATGTTGTAGCATCGTAGCACGCGGCATTCGACGAAGGTACCCAAAGCTGACGGATATGGGGCGAATCGCCTTTAGGCGGGCAACTCCAAGGTGAGCCTGCCAGGAATGGCGGCTTCGCTTTGCCGGAGCAACGGGACCCGACGTGTCGCTACAACCCGCCGATCCAGTCGAGGGTGTGGTTGATGGCGGCGGTGCGGTCGGGGCCGACGGGCAGGACGGAGAGGATGAGTTCGTCGACGCCGGAGACGGCCATGAACTGGAGCACCTTCTCGCGGGCCACCGGCTCCGGCCCGTGCAGCACCACCGCGTCCAGCATGGCGTCGCTCCACTCGCCCTGGCGGGCCTCGGGGTAGCCGGCCGCGGCGAACATCTCCTGGTAGTTGACGGAGCGCGGGTAGGTCGCCATCTGCTCGTTGACGGCCTGGGTCACCGCCCGCCGGTCGTTGGACAGGCACACGAACGCGTGGCCGATAAGCCGGGCGCGCGGTCCGCCGAGGGTGGCGGCAGCCCGCTCCATGGCCGGCAACGCCACGTTACGCATATAGGGGGCGGGGCACAGCCAGGTTACCGCACCGTCAGCGATGGCCCCGGCCAGTTCGAACGACCGCTCGCGTAGCGCCGACACGATGACCGGCGCCGCGGCGGGCTCGGCCAGCCGGCCGTGCACCCGGAAGCGCCGCCCCTCGAAGTCGACCTGCTCGCCCGTCAACAGCGCTTTGATGACGGTGACGAACTCCCGAACGTGTTCCAACGGCCGCTCGTAGGCAATGCCGTAGCGGCCCTCGATACCGGGCGCATGGCTAGGACCGACGCCCAGCGTAAAGCGGCCGGGAGCCAGCGCCGCGATGTCGGCCGCCTGTTGCGCCACCACCACTGGGTGCCGCGGGAAGGTGGGCACGATGGCGGTGCCCATATGGATGCGCTGCGTCGTGGCCGCAGCGGCGGCGAACACCACCATCGCGTCCGGGCCGGCGCCGGTGGTGAGCCACATGGTGGGCACGCCCGCCTGCTCGGCGTGCTGTACCGTGCGCAGGGAGAGGTCGGCGGTACGCTCTTGAACGGCCGCTCCTATGGTGGCAATAGCCATGGATGCCTCCGAGGGTATAGGGGTGCGCTACGGGCTACTGAGCTGCGTTTGCGAGGCCAACGCCGGCGCGGGCGACCCCACGGCGCCGGGCCGCGGCGCTGGTTCGGTGGGTGCCGGTGTGGGCGTGGCATTGGCCGGAAGTGGAGTGGTGTGTCGTCTGGCTCCGGCGCGGCGCGGGCCCTCGTGGAAGCCGGGGTCGTGAACGAAAAACGCCAGCGCCAGGCCCACGAAGCCGAACAGTGTCATCACCATCACCGTATCGGTGAAGGCCATGCCCAGCGCCTGCTTGTTGACCATGCCGGACAGAATGCCGGCGGCGGCCTTCTGCTGGGCGACGGCGGTCACGATGCCCCGCTCGATGAACAGCGGCTGCAGGGTGTCGAGGAAACCCGCCACGGGGGCGCGGTCGGGCGAGAGCGTCTGCGCGATCTGGGCGTAGTGGAAGGTGGCGCGGCTGTTGAGCACCGTGGCCAGGAAGGCGGTGCTGAAGGAGCCGTACACCCGCATCATGCCGTTGGAGAGCGCAGTGGCGCGGGCGATCTTGTGCTGGGGCACCGTGTTGTAGGCGGCGGTCTGCACCGGCATCATCATGAACCCCATTGAGAACCCGCGCATGCTGGCCAGCAGGCCGATCCAGGCGGTCGGGGTGTCCAGCGCCACCAGCGAGAGTTGCCAGGAGGTGATGGTCATGAGGCCCATGCCGAACAACACCAGCGGACGCGGCCCAAAGCGATAGTAGAGCTTGCCCGACAGGTTCATCGACACGAACGAGGCGATGCCCTGGGGCACCAGCACGAGCCCGGCCTGCAACGCCGACAGTCCCTGCGCCCCCTGCAGGTAGATGGGCATGAGCAGTTGCATACCGAACAGCAGGATCTGCGCGATGAAGTTCATCATCATGGAGATGGCGAAGATCGGCTCGGCCATCAGCCGCAGGTCCAGCATCGGCTCGTCCTGCGTCAACTCCACAATGACCCACGCCACCAGTGCTGAGATGCCGGTCGCCAGGTAGAGCTGTACCGAGAACGATTCCCAGCCCTCGCGGGCGCCGAAGGTGAAGCCCAGCAGCAGGGCTGGGAACCCGATGCTGGAAAGGGCAAACCCCCACTTATCGAGCGGCGCATCGTGGCGGGCGGGAGCTTCTTTGAGCAGGAGCCAGGCAAGGATGAGTCCGACGATGCCAATAGGGATGTTGACGGTGAACACCGTGTGCCAGTCGACGAACTCCACCAGGAAGCCACCCAGCGTGGGACCCAACAACGGGGCCACCAACATGGGTAGGCCCAGTAGGCCCATGAACTGCGGACGCTCCCGTGGCGTGACGATGGAGAACACGATGGCCATGCCAAGCGGCTGCAGCATGCCACCGCCCAGACCTTGCAGAATGCGGAACAGGATGAGGCTGGGCATGTCCCATGCCAGGGCGCACAGGCCGGAGGACAGCACAAACAGCGCCATGGTGATGAGGTACAGCCGCTTCATGCCGACCCGCTCGGCCAGGTAGCCGGAGATGGGAATGACCACGGAGAGCGAGATCATATACGCCGTGATCACCCACTGGCCCATCTGCACGTCCACGCCAAAGGTGGTCATGATCTTGGGCAGGCCGATATTGACCATGGTCTGGTTGAGCATCGACATGAACGACCCGATGGTGGTGACCGACAGGGTCACCCACCGCTGGTCGATCTGCCGGAACCAACCGGCGAGCGGGATCATGCTGTGCTAGGACGCGAGGTGAATGCGGACTTTCGCCGAGGCGCCGACGATCAGGCCGTCATGGCGAGGCAGCGCGATGCGCACCGGCACCAACTGCACCACCTTGGTGAAGTTGCCGGCAGCGTTCTGCGGCGGCAGCAGCGAGAAGGTGGCAGTGGTGGCAGGGATGATGCTATCCACCATGCCGGTGACGGTCTTGCCGATAGCGTCGACGAAGACCTCGACCCTCTGGCCGGGGTGTACCCGCGCCACGCGTGTTTCTTCAATATTGGCCACTACCCACAGGTTGCCGATATCGGCCAGTGTCAGGATTGTCTGATTGGGGGTCACGGAGTCGCCGGTGCTGGCGCTGCGGCTGACGACAACGCCGTTGACCGGGCTGGTCACGTCGGCCAGACGGTCGCGAGCGTCCAGGAAGGTGGAGCGGCTGCCGCCGCCGGCCGGCAACGTGGCGGCTACCGGGATGTCGATGACCGCGATGATGTCGTCCTTCTGCACCAGCGTGCCCACGTCGGCGACGACGTTGAAGACGCGCCCCGTGTTGGGACTGGAGACCTTCACCAACTGGCCCTGAACAGAGGCGTTCTCGGTAGTGATGAAGTCCTGGTACTCGGCGGCGGCGTGGAGCGCGAAAACGGCGCCCCCGGCCAGCAGTATTGCTACGGCCCCGAAGGCTAGTGCCCGCCGGTTGAAAGGTAGGGATATCCGCATAGTGATGATGTGCCGCGTCCGCCCGTCGTCCAGCCTCACGTTTGCGTAAGACCACCTAAACTATAGGGCCGCGACGCCTAAATCGTCAAGGTTTACTGGTCTTTGACACCTTTAGCACTGCCGTGAGGGTCCTGCGCCGAGCGTCATGCCGGGCTGCTTGCCGCCAGGTAGACCCTCCTCTCAACTCCTGCCTAGCAGATGGGAAACGTTGGGCGTGTACACTGGTGTTGCTCCCCCGTAGCCGTGAGTCAGGATCCCCCGTATGTTCCACGGTCGCAGGCCATTCTATGGCTGGTATATGGTCGCGATCGCGTTTCTGAGCCTTTTCGTGTGCTCGGGGGCTACGGGGTTCTCGTTCAGCGTGTTCCTGCCGGTGATGAGCGCCGAGTTGGGGTGGTCGCGCAGCACGCTGGTGCTGGCGGCCAGCATTGCGTGGGGCACCGCATCGTTGGCCGGCCCATTGCTGGGCCGCCAGATCGACCGTCACGGCGCCCGGCTCATCCTGAGCGCCGCCATGGTGCTCTCTGCGGTGGCGGTGGCGGCGTGCGGACTGGTGCACGAGGCGTGGCAGTTCTATCTGACATTCGGCCTGTTGGGCGGGCTGTCGCGCGCCGTGCAGCAGAATGTGGCGCCCTCGGCCATGGTGGCCAACTGGTTCCAGCGGCGGCGGTCGCTGGCGTTCAGCTTCGCAGCGTTGGGCTCGCCCGCCTCCAGTCTGGTGTATCCCGGCATCGTGGCCCTGGCCATTGGGGCGCTGGGGTGGCGCAACACCTGGGCGCTGCTGGGCCTTTCGGTGCTGGTGATGGGCTTGCCGCCGGTGGCGCTGTTGGTGCGGCGGCGGCCGGAGGACCTGGGCCTGCTGCCGGACGGCGATGCCCCAGACGATGCCACCACTATTCGGCCGGCGCTCAAAGCCAGCGAGGAAGATTGGGAGCTACGGGAAGCGGTGCGCAGCCGCAGCTTCTGGGGGGTGGCGTTGGGCATGGCGTTTGTGCTGCTGACGCCTGCCACGGTGACGGTGTTCTTGTTCCCCTATTTCTACGACCAAGGCATGGGAGAGGTTGTTGCGGCCGGCGCCATCAGCGCGCTCAGCCTGGTGCAGGTGCTGTCACGCATGTTCTTCTGGGGGCCGGCCATCGGCAAGCTGGGCAGCGTGCAGCGGGTGTTGCAGTTGTGGGGAGTCCTCATCTTTCTGGCTACCCTCCTCCTACAGTTCGCCCACGACGAACTCATGGCCTACGTTTGCTCGAGCGTGCTGGGGCTGGCCATGGGCGGCAACCTGGTGCTGCAGATGCAGGTGTGGCCCGAGTACTTTGGGCGCAAGGCGGTGGGCGCCATCACCGGCATGGCACAGCTCTGCATGGGCGCTTCGGCGGCGGGTGGCCCGTTGCTGGTGACGCTTCTGCTGGAACAGAGTGGCGGTTATGCCGTTCCGCTCACCATGATGGCCGCTTCCGCCGCTGTGGGGCTTACGCTGCTGACGGTGGCGGGGAAGCCGAAACGGCCGCCTCGTCGCGCTCCGACGCTGGCGGGCTGATCAGGTCGCCCACCGCCTCCAGAAACGCGTCGACCGCCAGCGGGTGGAACTGCGTTCCGCGGCCGCCCCGGATGATCGATAAGGCTTGGTCCAAGCCCTGGGCCTTGCGGTAGGGGCGGTCCTGTGTCAGCGCGTCGTAGCAGTCGGCCACACTCAGCACGCAGGCCTCTAGCGGGATGGCGTCGCCGCCCAACCCATGCGGGTAACCCCGGCCGTCGAACCGCTCGTGGTGCGCGGCCACAATCGGTGCGATGTCGGTGAGCAGTGGCATGCGGGTGAGCAGCATGGCACCCGAGCTTGGGTGACGCTGCATCTCGGCGTACTCTTCCGGACTGAGCGGTCCCGGTTTCTTTAGGATGGCGTCGGGTACCGAGATCTTGCCGACATCGTGCAGGTAGGCGGCAAGCCGCAGACGGTGCTGTCGCTCGGAGTCGAGTCCCAGCCGCTGCCCAGCGGCCAGGCACGCCACGGCCAGTCGCTTGCAGTGGCCGCCCGTAAAGGTGTCGCGTGCTTCGATAGCCTCCGCAAGCGCCGTCACCATCTGCTCGGTCAGGTCGAGCACCATCTGGTTGAGCGCCGCCATGGCCGACTGATTGCTGGGCGGCCGTGCCTGTCCGGGCGCTGGTGGTGCAAAGGGCACCACCTCGCCGGCCTGCAATGCAGCTTGCAGGCCGGCGAGGAATGCTGTCAGGGTGAGTGGTTCGGACATGTGGGGGTTTCCTGCTATGGGGAAGCACGGCTGTGGTAACGCCGCCATCCGGCGGCGCGTGCCGCTCCTTAAGCCGACTTCTTGAGCGTGACCGGAGCTTCGAGCGGAAGCTCGCTGTGCGTGGTGGCATCGGCGAACTCATCGAGACCGTCGAATAACGACCGCGCTGGCTGGGGCGCAGGGCCGCTTCGGGCCACCTGCCGATCCAGCCAGGCGTCGACGCGACGCGCCAGCCGCTGCAGCGACTGTGGGTCGGCGCGCTGCAACAACCGGCGCTCTTCGTCCGAAAGCTGAACACCGTTCAGCGCGACGGACGGAGAGCGCAGCAACGCATACTGGAAGGCGGGGTCGGTGAGTGCACGCCCCACGACGTATTGCAGAACCTCATACGGCATGGTGCACATCCTGTCTGGAAGTTGAGACGTGAAGAGGGCGGCGGCGCTAGCCACAGCCCTCTCCACGTAGCGCAGGTTGGTATTCAGTTGGAGAGCGGGCTACCGAAGCGCTGCATCAGCGGCGCCCGCTGGTGAGCGACCTACCAGCCGCTGTCGTCGCCGTCGGCGAACACGGTATGGGCGCCCAAGTCAGCGCCGATGACCGCGCTGGCCAGACCGAGGGCCATGACTGCGAGGCGAATATACATGGGCAGCCGGCCCGAAGCAGCGAGACTGGTGTAGGCGGTGAAGAGCTTGCTCATTGGGGTGTCCTCCTGCGGTGTTGTGCGCAGAAACACCATAAGACGAGCCCTCTTACAAAACTCTTACATGACCTGGGCCGTATCCTGGACCACTAGACTTCGTCGTGAACCAGCTCGCGGAAGTTGCGAGCTAGGCGGTTGGAGGGGGTGGCGCCCAGCTCGCGAGCGAGCCACTCGGTATAACGCTGGTAGTGCTCACGCACCAGGGCAGGCTCGCCCTTCTCGGCGTAGCACCGCAGGATGCGGGAGTGCACGTCCTCCAGCGTGTTGTCTACGCGCAAGACGCGCTCGTAGTACTCGATACTGCGGTCGTAGTCGCCGCGTTCGTCGTAGACCCGGGCCAAGGCCATGAGCGCCCGGAGGTAGCGCGCCTCCAGCTTCTCGCGTGGAGCTTGCGCCCATTCGGCGTAGCATTCCTCCAGGAAGCCGCCGCGGTAGAGTTCGACAGCGCCTTCCAACAGGCCGATGGCCTCGGCTTGGCTCAGGTCGGGCACCGCGGCGCCTTTGATCAGGTGCTCGAACTCGGCGACGTCGCTCCAAACGGCCAGTTTGGGGTCCAGGCGGTAGCGGCCGCCCTCGTGGGGCAGCGTGGCGAGCGCCAGCGCTCGCCGCATGCGGTGCAGGGTGGAATGGAACTGCGTCACCGCCCGTCCGGCCGAGGTCTCGGGCCAGAGCGCCGTCACAATCTGCTCGCGCCGCATGCCGTTGGGGTGGAGCGCCAGCAGGAAGAACAGCTCGCGGGCGATGGCCGTGCCCCACTGGTGACCGGTGACGGGCGCAGCGTTGCACAGCACCTCGCCGGGGCCGAAGGCGAACGCTTGCAACCGGGGACCGGCTGCTGGTACGGGCTTCGCCACTGCTGGTGCGACGGTGGGGGCTGGCTGGTGGCGTCGCAGCCATTCCTCGCTGCGCTGCAGCAGGCCGTGCAACGCCTCGCCGCCAATGCCCTGGCCCACGGCGGTGCGCAGCGGTGCAATGAACTCGGCGCCGGCCGCCACCAACGAGAGCCCCATCTCCGTATCGCCGGCCAGTTCGAACACCGCGCTGGCATGGCCGGCCGCCAGGCCAGCGTGCTGCTGCGCCACCGCCACCAGCATGGAGCGGAACATCACGAGGGCCAGCTCGCGGTTGGTGTGGGCCCGCCGCAGCGCCCGCACCGCGGCGGCCAGGTGCCGGTTGGCGCTCTCCAGTTCGCCGCGCTCCAGCGCTATGGCGGCGCGGGCGCCGGCCGCCAGCCCAGCGTACTGGGGAGAGTCGATATGCTTGGCCCAGCGCTGGGCGCCGGTGGCGGCCCGCTCGGCCTCCAGCAGTTGGCCGCTCGCTCGCAGCACCTCGGCGGTGCTCACCAGCACGCCGGCCTTCAGCCAATTGTCGCCGCACTGCTTGGCCAGTTCTTCGGCCTGGACCAGCGTGTTGCGGGCCTCTTCGTACCGGCGCAGGTCGCGCAGGTCGTCGGCCATGTTGCGCAGAATCATCCCCTCTAAGTGGGGGTGCGTGTGGGCCGCCAGGGCAAGCTGATACGCCTGGTGGAAGTGCTGCAGCGACTCGTTGTAGTCGCCGCGCCGGCTTTCCACCAGGGCTAGGCCGTTGAGGGCGGCAGCCTGCAACGGCAGGTCGCGCTGCTGCTGCCACAGCGTGAAGGCCGCGCGGTAGTGCACCTCCGCCTGCTCCAGCGCATCGGTGGCCAGATACACGCTGGCCAGACTGCGCTCCACCTGCGCCTGCCGCACGGCGTCGCCGGTCTCCAGTGCGTGGCGGTGGGCATGTTGCAGTTCGGCGATGCCTTGCACGGTCTTGCCGAGGTGGCGCAGGCAGATGCCGCGGATCTCGTGAGCGTCACTGCGCAGGGCGTCTTCGTCGCTGCGCAGCAGCCCCAGCACCTCGCGGGCCACGTCGTCGGCCTCCTTGAACTGGCCGCTGGGGCCCAGCACCCGCGCCAGCGCCAGCAGCGCCTCGGAGATGAGCCGCACGTCTTTGGTCACCCGTGCCTGCGCCACAGCGCGATGGCCGTAGTGGGCGGCGTTATCGGTCTCGCCGATGCGCTGCAGCACGCGGGTCATGGCGATAAGCAGGCGTGGCCGCACGTCGATCTGGCCGGCGGGCAGTGCTTGCAGCCAGTCGCGCAGCGCCACCCAGCGTCCCTGCCGCATGAAGTCACTGCTGGACTCCTCCAGCACGCCGGCGGCGGCGCTGTAGTGGCCCCCCTGCAAGTACTGGTCGATTGCGGTCTCCATGTGGCCCGCCGACTCGGCCAGGTTGCCGGCGCGGGCCCGCAGCGTGCTGTGCAGGTCATGCTGCTCGGTGCGGAGGCGGGTCAGCAGGTACTCGCGCAGCAGGGGATGGTAGCCGTACGCGACGGGCTCCTCGTCGAGCCGCCGGACGAACAGCAGCCGGCTGGCCAGATCGGCCAGCAGGGTGTCGGCGCCGGCGCCGCCAAGCAGCGCGTCGGCCATGGCCGGCGTCACCGGATCGAGGACGGCCGTCTGCAGCAGGAATGCGGGTAGCGGCGCCGGCAGGCTGCCCACCACCTCCTCGGTCAGGTAGGCAAAGAGCTGGCGTGGCGAACGGTGGGCGGCAGCGTCCTCCGGACTGGCTATTTCCTGGGTCAGCACCAAGGCGGCGGCCCAGCCGTGGCACGCCAGTTCCCAACGGCGCGCCTCCTCCTGCGTCACGTTGCCGCGGCCCTGCACCCGCAGCAGTTCGGCTACCTCGCCGGTGGTGAAGGCCAGCTCGGTGGCCCCCACGCCTGCCGCCTGGTCCTGCGCAGCGAGGCGCGACAGACGCAACCGGCCCGGGATGGTGCGGCTGGCGATGATGAACCGGCAGTGCTCCGGGGCGTCCGCCAGCAGGCGGTCTACCACCTGGTTCACCGGTTCGGCGTCGTCCACCTCGTGATAGTCGTCGAGAACCACCACGAAGAACTCGGTGGCGGTCTCCTCCATCTGCTCCAGCAGCGTGGTGGCCGCCACCAGCGGCGTCAGCGAAGGGGTATCGAGTTGCTGCTGCGAGCGATCACCGGCGCCGGGGAACTGGCGTTGCAGGGCGGCCAGCAGGTGCTGGCTGAAGGCGGCCAAGTCGCGGTCGCTAGGGTCGAGCGAGAGCCAGCACACGGGGAACTGAGCATCGCGGGCGAACTCGGCCAGAAAGGTAGTCTTGCCGTAGCCGGCCGGCGCCGACACCAGGGTGAGCCGCCGGTCCAGCGCGGCGTGGGCGCGCTCAACCAGTCGCCGGCGCGAGAGCGTGCGCTGCGTAGGCTGCGGCGGCCGAAGTTTGCCGGGTGAGGCGTTGATGGCGCTCTCCTATGCTCTCCTAACGAACAGAGGTCTCCAGATTACCATCGGCGGTTACCATCGCCGGCTATTCCTTGTTGTCCCCCCCTTATTATGGTAAACGTGATAGCTAGGTCAAGGCTGCGGGCGGAGTGTCGCGAATTCTCCGGAGGAGTGCATGGTGCTGAGGCTGCTGCGCGTGCTTGCGGTGCTTGCCGGCGGGCTGGCTGTGGCGACAGGCTGCGCCGCCAACACCACTCCAGCCGAGACCTCCGGCGGCGTATTCCGCGTCAACATGCAGTTCGAGCCCGATACCATCGACCCAGGCCGTTCCAACAACAACCTCTCGTGGGGCGTCGCCAGCCAGGTGTTTGAGGGCCTGTTCCGCTACGACAAGGACCTGAAGCTGGCGCCTGCCGTTGCCAGCGAGGTACCCACCCGCGAGAACGGTGGCGTTTCGGAAGACGGCAGGACCTACACTATACGGCTGCGCGAGTCGCACTGGAGCGACGGCCGGCCGGTGCGGGCGCAGGACTTCGTGTACGCCATCAAGCGAAGCCTTGATCCCGCCTTTGCCGCGCCCTATGCCCAGGCGCTCTACGACATTGAGGGAGCCGAGGCCTACAACACGGCGCCGGGGGCCAAGACCAAGCCCTCCCAGGCCGGGTCGCCACAGATCGCAGCGCTACGCGCCGCGGTAGCGGTGTATGCCGCCGATGATGCCACGCTGACACTACGGCTCAATGCCCCCCGCTCCACCTTCGTCCATCTGCTGGCGCAGCCCGTTGCCTGGCCGTTGCGGGAGGATGTGCTGACCACGTTCGGCGACAAATGGACCGCGCCGCCCAACTACCTGGGCAACGGGCCCTTCGTGCTGACGGTGTGGGAGCATGGCAGCCGCATCGTGTTCGAACCCAACCCCTACTACGCCGAGGGCAAGCCCAAGCTGCAGCAACTGGTGTTCGTGCAGATCGGCGACGCCAACCAGGCGTTCCTGGCGTATCGCAATGGGGAGCTGGATGCGGTGGGCGTGCCCGACGCCGCCGTGAAGCAGGTGGAGGCGGACCCTGGGCTGAAGGCCGAGGCGCTGCGGGTGAAAGAGCTGTTCATTCTTGGCCTGCAAGTGAACGTGACGCAGCCGCCGTTGCAGGATGTGCGCGTGCGCCAGGCGTTCGCCACCGCCATCGACCGTCAGGCGCTGGTCGCCGGAGTGGCGCAGGGGGTGGGCACGCCGGCCTACAGCCCGGTGCCGCCCGGAATGCCCGGCCACGAAGCCGCAGTGGGGCAGGAGTTCACGTTCGATGCGGCCAAGGCTCGGCGCCTGCTGGCCGATGCTGGTTTTCCCGACCCAGCCCGTTTCCCGAAGGTGAGCCTGACGTTCACCGAAACCTCCCCCAACCGGCTGCGCGCCGAGTTCTTTCAGGCGCAGCTCAGGCAGAACCTGGGGGTGCAAATGGACCTGGAGGCGCTGGACGCCAAGGCGTATCAGCAGCGCTATGCCACCGGCCAGTTCAACCTGGCGCTCTCGGGCTGGGGCGCCGACTACCCGGACCCTGACAACTTCGTGCCCGAGCTGTTCACCACTGGGTCGGGCAATAACCGCACCGGCTATAGCAACCCCGCGGTGGACGCCCTGGCACGCGACTGCCGCAGCCTGGCCGACGAGAAGGCGCGCATGGCGGCCTGTGCCAAGGCTCAGGCGCTGGTGGTGGCCGACCAGCCGTGGATTTTCACCAATTACCGCGAGCGCTTCTGGCTGGTGAAGCCCTATGTGCGGGGCCTACAGCCCACGGCCAAGGACGCCGTCGTTGGCAGCCGCTTCTACCGCCAGCTCTCCATTGCCCGGTAGCGCCCGCCGGCCCAGCAGGCTGCCACCGTGGTAAGGTTCCTGGCGCGCCGTCTGGTGTGGTTTGCAATCACCTTGCTGGGCGTCTCGCTCATCACCTTTGTGCTGATGCACGCCGTGCCGGGCGGGCCATGGGACGCCGACCGGCCGCTGCCGCCCGCCATCATCGAGGCGCTGAACCAGCGTTATGGCCTGGACTTACCGGGCTGGCAGCAGTACCTAAAGTTCGTGGTGGGGGCGGCGCAGGGCGACCTCGGTGTGTCGTTCGTGCTGCGCCAAGGCCAACCGGTGACGGAGGTGATAGGCCAGGGACTGCCTGCCACCTTACTGCTGGCGGTGGGGGCCGCATTGCTGGCCACGGTGGTGGGGCTGGCTCTGGGTGTGGGGGCCGCACTGGCCCGTGGCTCGGCGCTCGACACGCTGACGACGGTGGTGGTGATGCTGGGCGCCAGCGTGCCGAACTTTGTGCTGGGGGTGGTGCTGGTGCTGGTGCTGGCGGTGAACCTGAAGCTGGCGCCCACCTTCGGGTGGGGGCAGCCGCAGCAGGTGGTGCTGCCGCTGCTCACGCTGGCAGCCTTGCCCACCGCCTACGTGGCCCGCATCGCCCGGGCCGCAGCGTTAGACGCATTGACCGAGGACTACGTGCGCACCGCCCGTGGCAAGGGCCTCTCGGAGCGAGCAGTCACGCTGCGGCACGTGCTGCGCAACGTCCTCATTCCGGTGGTGACCGTGATGGGGCCCATCACCGCGTACCTTGCCACCGGGTCGTTCGTGGTGGAGAGCCTGTACGCCATTCCGGGATCGGGGCGGTTGTTCATCCAGGCGGTGCTGGCGCGGGACTACGGGCTCATCATGGGGGCGTCGTTGCTGTTTGCAGCCATCGTGGCCACCGCCAACCTGGTGGTCGACCTGTTGTACGCGGCCATCGACCCGCGCCTGCGGACGCCGGGCTAGTGCGCACGGGCGCCTCGCAGTTGCGGCCGGTCCGGTGCTGACCCGGGGGAAACGCTCCGCGCCGCCTGAGGGCGGATGGCGCGAGGTGGCGGTCCGGGTGCTGCGACGGCCCAGTGCCGCGGTATCGTGCCTGGTGCTGGTGCTGGCGGCGCTGGGGGCGGTGCTGGCCGGCGTGGCCGCGCCCTACGACCCTGCCTACCAGGACATGAGCGCGGTGTTTGCGCCGCCCGGATGGGAGCACCTGCTGGGCACCGACAACCTGGGCCGCGACACGTTCTCGCGCCTGCTGTACGGGGCGCGCACGTCGCTGGTGGTGGGGGTGGGCTCGCAGGTGCTGGTGGTGGCCATCGGTATACCCGTAGGGGCCGTTGCGGGCTGGTTCGGCGGCCGTACCGACGAAGTGCTGATGCGGCTGGTGGACGTGGTGTACGCCTTCCCCGACCTGCTGCTCACCATTTTGCTGCGTACGGTGTTCGGGGGCAGCATCGGCATGCTGGTGGTGGCGATCGGCCTGGCGGAATGGACGACACTGGCCCGCCTCACCCGCGCGCAGGTGTTGGCGCTGCGCCGCCGGGAGTACGTGGTGGGCGCCGGCGCGATTGGCGCCCGCTGGCACGAGGTGCTGTGGCGCCACGTGCTGCCCAACGGGCTGGGACCCATCGTGGTCGCTGCGGTGTTCGGCGTGCCGCGCGCTATCTTCGCCGAGGCAGCGTTGAGTTACATCGGCATCGGCGTGCAGCCACCCACTGCGAGCTGGGGCAGCATGGTGCAGGACGGTTACCAGGCCATGCTGCGCGCTCCCCACCTGCTGCTGGCCCCGGCGCTCGCCATCTCGGCCGTCACGCTGGCGTTCACCCTGCTGGTGGACGCCCTGCGCGACGCGGTGGACCCTCGACTGCGGCCACCACGATAAGCTGCACGCACGGGTGCTCGCACCGGGGTGCGTGAAGGCATCACGGGCTCCTGGACGGCGCCGTCAGGGCCGGGCTGCCGGAACGGCCTGTAACGCAATCGTCGGTGAAACGCCCCTTGATCGATACCGCCTCGTCGCGTAATCGAGCGCTCCACGACATGCCGCCGCAAACTGCGGCCCTCACCATGGAACTATCCATCGGAGAGGAGGAGCGATGCAGGCGCTGAGTTTGATCACGAATGGCCGATTTCTTCCGCCGGCAGCACGGCTGGCGGGACTCGCCACAGTCCTTTCGCTGGGCCTGACGGCGTGCACAGGAGGGGCGGCGGTAACGCCGGGAGCGGGCGGCGGCGACGCGGCGTCCAACGGGGCGTCCAACGGGGCGCCCAAGGCGGGCGGCACGCTGGTGTGGGGCATGGAGTCGGAGGCCGACGCACTGGACGCGCACGGCTCCGGCGGCTGGGTAACCTGGCGGGTGCGCCGCCAGATGTTCGAGGGTTTGGTGAACAATGACCTGACCCAGGACGGTGCGTCGCAACTCAAGATCGCACCGCAGCTCGCCAAGAGCTGGGACGTTTCGCCGGACGGTCTCACGTACACCTTCGCACTGCGCGATGGCGTGAAGTTCATCGACGGCGCGCCGCTGAATGCGGAGGCTATCAAATACAACTGGGACCGCTTCTTCGACACGAGTGCGCCGCAGTTTGAGAGCCTGTACAAGGTCAACAAGCTGCAGCTCACGCAGTTCCTCGACCGTATCGAGACGCCCGACGCCGCCACGGTCAAGTTCGTGCTGAAGCAGCCCTACTCCACGTTCCTGGCCCTGAACAGCGGGTCCACCAGCCCGTACATCGCCAGTCCCGCCTCCATCAAGCAGTGGGGCAAAGATGTGGGCGAGCACCCGGTGGGAACCGGCCCCTTCCAGTTCGTGGAGCGCCAGCGCGGCCAAAAGATCGTGCTGGAGCGCAACACCGGCTACTGGGGCAACAAGACCTATCTCGACAAGGTGATCTACCGGCCGCTGCCCGAGGCTGCTTCCCGCGTCGCGGCGCTGCGGACCGGCGAGGTGGACCTGATTGTGGTGCCGCCGCCCGACACTATTCAGCAGTTGAAGGATGCGGGCTTCGTCATCAAGCAGGGGACCACTGCGCACCTGTGGTACTGGATCCCCATCACCAAGAACGCGCCGTTCGACAATCCCAAGGTGCGGCAGGCCGTGTCCTACGCCATCAACCGCGAGGGCATCGCCAAGGAGTTGATGCGTGACTCGGTGGTGCCCGCCTACAACATGATCCCGCCCGGTGCGCCGGCGTTTGAACCCGACTACACACCCTACAAGTACGACCCGGCCAAGGCGAAGGCCCTGTTGGCCGAGGCGGGCTACGCCAACGGGTTCTCCACCAGCTTCGCCACCTCGGTCGACGGCTCCGGCCAACTGTTGCCGGTGCCCATCACCCAGTGGATCCAGCGCGACCTGAAGGCCGTGGGCATCGACATGAAGATCGAGACCTACGAGTGGCAGACCTACCTGGGTAAGAACGTGGGCAACACCGCCTGGGGCTATCGCAAGGACCTCGGCGCCTACCAGAGTTCGTTCGGCGCCCCCTACAACTACTGGATCGCGCAGGTGACCCACAGCCGGCTCATCACTGAGGCCAAACCCAGCGGCTGGTATAAGAACCCGGCAGCCGACGCCCTGATGGACCAGGCGCTGGCGGAGCAGGACCAGACCAAGCAGAACGACCTGTACCGCAAGGCCAATCACCTCATCACCGAGGACGCCGCCTACATCCCGGTGGTGAGCGACTTGTCGCCCATTGCCATGAGCCCCAAGGTGAAGGGCTTCGCCCACACCTCCGAGGAGTCGTTCGACCTGACCCAAGTCTGGATGGAGCCGTAGGAGTCTGACATGACGACCTTCCTTATGAGGCGGCTGCTGTCCATCGTCCCGGTGCTCATCGGGGTCACGATAGTGGTGTTCACCATGCAGAAGATGATCCCCGGCGACTACGCCACGGCCCAGCTTGGGGCCATGGCGACCGCCGAGGAGATCGCCGCCATGCAGCATGAGTTGGGGCTCGATCGGTCGGTGCCAGAGCAGTACGTGATGTGGCTGGGTTCGGTGGTGAAGGGTGACTTCGGCCGGTCGCTGCAACTCAAGGTGCCCGTGTACGACGCCATCCTGCCGAAGTTCGGCAACACCCTCATCCTGGCGGGCTTCTCGCTGACGCTGGCGGTGCTGCTGGGGACCACGCTGGGATCGCTGGCGGGCATGCGTCCCAACTCCAAGATGGACCGGCTGATCACGCTGTTCGCCATCACCGGGGCCAGCATGCCGGGCTTCTGGGTGGGCCTGGTGCTGATGTGGATCTTCGCCATCACCCTGGGCTGGCTGCCGTCCACCGGCATGTACGCCATCAAGAACGGCGGCGGGCCAGTGGACCTGCTGAAGCATGTGGTGCTGCCGGGGGTCACTGCCTCGCTGGTGTCCGTCGCCCTGCTGTCCCGCCTGGTGCGGTCGGCAGTGCTGGAGATCATGCAGCAGGACTTCATTCGCACCGCTCGCTCGAAGGGGCTGAGCGAGCGGGCGGTGGTGTGGGCGCATGCGCTGTTCAACGCCATCCCGCCCATCATCAGCGTGATCGGCGTGCAGGTGGGCCTGCTGCTCGGTGGCTCCCTGTTTGCCGAGGTGGTGTTCTCGTGGCCCGGCATGGGCCTGCAACTCTACAGCAGCATCGCCGCCCGAGACACCCCCATGGTGCAGGCGTCGGTGTTGCTGACGGCGCTGGTGTTTTCGTTGGCCAATCTCACGGCCGACCTCTTGCACGGCGTGGCTGACCCACGCGTGCGAGTGACGTAGGAGGTTCCGCATGTCCCAGTCTATTGTCATTCGATCGCCCCGCGTCATCGGCGCCTCCACGGTGCGGCGCACGGTGCGCACCACTCGGTGGACGCCACTCCAGAAGACGGCTACCGCGTTCCGCAAAGACCCGGCGGCGGTCATCGCCCTGGGGGTGCTGGCGGTGATTTTCCTGGTTACCGTCTTCGCACCACTGCTGGCCCCGTACGACCCGGACATTGTGCTGAGCAACGCCAGCCGGCTGGCGCCACCCTTCACGGCGGGCCACCTGCTGGGCACCGATGACCAGGGCCGCGACCTGTTGAGCCGCATGATGTACGGCGGCCGGGTCACCCTGCCCAGCGCCCTCATCCCCGTCACCATCGCCAGCCTCTCGGGCCTCATCCTGGGGGTGACGGCAGGCTACCGCCGGGGCCTGCTGGGCGAACTCATCATGCGGGGGTGCGACGTGATGTTCGCCTTTCCGGCGGTGATCCTGGCCATCGCCATTTCCGGCATCACCGGGCGTGGCATGCAAAACGTGATGATCGCCGTCAGCATCGTGTTCATCCCTTCCATCACCCGGCTCACCTACGGCGTGACCCGAGACATCGCCTCCCGCGAGTTCGTGAGCGCCGCCAAGATGCTGGGTGCGGTGGACACGCAGGTGATGCTCAAGCACATCCTGCCCAACGTGCTGCCCCAGGTGATTGTGTACGCCAGCACCATGACCGGTGTGCTGGTGGTGTTCTCGGCGGGCCTCAGCTTCCTGGGGCTGGGCATCCAACCACCCTCGTCCGACTGGGGCCTGATGGTGAGTGACGGACGGTCGGTGTTGAGCGTGGCGCCGCACGTGGCCACGCTGCCGGGCCTCATGATTTCGCTCACGGCCCTCAGCTTCAACCTCATCGGCGATGGCCTCCGCTTCGCCCTCGACCCCCGTACCCGTAACGTCGGCTAATACCACAGCAAGGAGACACACTCATGCCCGATCCCACCCCCATTCCACTGGAAACGCTGCGCACCCTATTCGACCAAGCCGGCCTGCCTCTGACCGACGAGGAGATTGCTCCTCTGGGCCTGGCCGCCGCCCGCACCAAGCAGGTGCAGGCCCTTCTGCGGGGCATGTTTGCCGATGTCATTGAGCCGGCGCCGGTCTTTTCGGCCCTGGCCGCATATACCAAATAGGAGACCGCCATGGTACTCGCCCAAGACCTCAGCTATCTCACCATCGCCGGAGCGGCGGCAGGACTGCGCACGAAGCAGTTCTCGTCTACCGAACTCACCAAGAGCCAGCTCGACCGCATTCTGGCGCTCGACGCCAAGGTCAACAGCTACATCACGGTCACGCCCGAGGTGGCGCTGGCCCAGGCCAAGCAGGCCGATGCGGAACTGGCGCAGGGCACAGCGCGCGGGCCGCTGCACGGTGTCCCCATCGCCCTGAAGGACCTGTACACCACCAAGGGCATCCGCACCACCGGGCATTCTGCCGTGCTGCAGGACTGGGTGCCCGACAGCGACGCCACCGTCACCACCCGGCTGCGCCAGGCCGGCGCCACCCTGCTGGGCAAGCTGGCCATGCACGAGTTCGCGTTCGGCGGCCCGGCGTTCGACACGCCGTTTCCGCCGGCCCGCAACCCCTGGAACCTTGACCACATCACCGGCGGTTCCAGCAGCGGTTCGGGCGCGGCGCTGGCGGCCGGGCTGTGCCTCGGCTCGCTGGGCAGCGACACCGGCGGCTCCATCCGCGGGCCGGCGTCGTTGTGCGGCATCGTTGGGCTAAAGCCCACTTACGGCCGCGCCAGCCGGGTCGGCGTGCTGCCGCTGAGCTGGTCGCTGGACCACGTGGGCCCCATGACCCGCACCGTCGAGGACTGCGCGCTGATGCTGCAGGCCATCGCCGGGCATGACCCGAAGGACCCCGCCTCGGCCAACGTGCCGGTGAGCGACTACAGCGCGAGCCTCAAGGCCGGCGCGAAGGGCCTGAAGCTGGGCGTGCCGCGCAGTTGGTTCGCCGAGGGCGAGGGCACCGCCCCCGAGACGTTGGCGGCGCTCGACGCTGCGCTCAAGGTGCTGGAGGGCCTGGGAGCCACCGTGGTGGAACTGGACGGCCAGCCCTTCATCGACGCCCGCGCTGCCAACACCACCATTCTGGTGGCCGAGGCCTACGCCTACCACGAGCAGAACCTGAAGACGCAGCCGGAGAACTACGGCAGCAGCGTCCGCTCCCGCTTCCGGGCCGGGGCGCTCATCAGCGCCGCCGACTACATCCAGGCGCTGCGGGCCCGCACCGTCATCTGCGCCACCGTGGCCGGCATGCTTGAGACCGTCGACGCCATCGTTAGCCCATCATCGCCCGCGCCGGCGCCCACCTTCGCCGACTTCAGCCCCGACAGCATGTTCAAGAACCCCAGTTTCACCAACCCGTACAACCTGACCGGCCTGCCGGCCATCTCCATCCCGTGCGGGTTCAGCGCGCTGGGGCTGCCCATCGGCCTGCAAATCGCCACCAAGCCCTTCACCGAGGCGCTCACCCTGCAGATTGCCTACGCCTACGAACAGGCCACCGACTGGCACACCATGCGCCCGTCGCTGGCCGCCTAAAGGAGACTCCATGGACCTCGCTACCCTGAAGCAGATCGACGCCCTGACCGCGGGCAACACCTACGACGACGCAACCTTCGAGAAGATACTGCCGAACTTCCAGCTCTACCTGGAGGCGCGGGAGAAACTGCGGGCGCTACCGCTGGGCGACATCAAGAGCGCCATGGTGATGCTGGCAGGAGGTGTGCGATGACGAACGACGAGATCCGCTCCCTCTCCGTGGTCGAGCTGCGCGACGCCATCGCGACCGGGCGGGTGACGGCGGAAGCGGCCACGCTCGCAGCGATTGAACAGGCCGCCCGCTTCAAGGACAGCCACGCCCTATTTGTGACCTACACTCCGGACCGGGCGCTGGCGGACGCGCAGGCGGCCGACGCGGCCCAGGCGGCCGGCAAACCCCTGGGTCCGCTGCATGGCGTACCCATCACCATCAAGGACAACATTGACGTAGCGGGCGTGCGGGTCACCTCCGGCTCCAAGGTGCTGGCGAACCGCATGGCCACCGAGGACGCCACCGTGGTGGCCAAGCTCAAGGCGGCCGGCGCCATCGTCACCATGGGGCAGACCAACATGCACGAGATGGCCGCCGGCGGCACGTCCACCAACGTGCACTACGGCGCCGTCCGCAACCCGTGGGACCCAGAGCGCATCCCCGGCGGGTCGAGTGGCGGGGCCGCCGCCTGCGTATCGCTGCACATCGGACACGCCGCCCTGGGCACCGATGCCGGCGGTTCGGTGCGCGGCCCGGCCTCGCTGTGCGGACTGGTCGGCCTGAAGCAGACCCACGGCCTGGTGAGCCTGAAGGGCCTGGTGGCGGCGGCCAACTGGAGCGTCGACCACATTGGCCCGCTCACCCGCGATGTGGAGGACGCCAAGCTGCTGCTGCACCTGCTGCAGGGCTACGACCCAGCCGACCCGGAGTCGAACCCGAAGACGGCCGAGCCGCACCCGCCGCTGGCCGGCCTGAAGGGCGTGAGGGTGGGTGTGCCCGAGACGGTGTTCTGGGAGGGCCTCGACCCCGAGGTGGAGCACACGTGCCGGGCCACCGTGGCGTTGATGGCCGAGGCCGGCGCCGAGATCGTCCCGCTGACGCTTGAAACCATCGGACTGCTGACCATCTCCCGCCCGGCCTCCATGGTGGACTCGCTGGTGTTCCACGAGCCCTACCTGCGCGAGCACCCCGAGGACTACGGCGAGGAGCTGCGCCACCGCCTGATGGCGAGCCAGTACGTGCTGGCCAGCGACTACGTGCGGGCGCTGCGGGTGCGCCGCCTGTGGACCGAGGAGTGTACCCAGGTGCTGCACACCGTAGACGTGATGGCCATGCCCACCCGCTCGGCCCCGGCCCACCTGATCGGCGACCCAGCAGCGTCGCAGCCGCTGAGCAACACCAGCCCGTTCAACCAGGCGGGCGTGCCGGCCATCTCACTGCCGGCAGGCCTCACCACCGGCGGGTTGCCCGTCGGCTTCCAGCTCGTCGCCCCTGCCTGGCAGGACTACCGCCTGCTGGCCATTGCGGGGGTGGTGGAGCGGCTGATCGGGTTCGACACCACGCCGCCGGTGATCCGGACAGCGGTAGCCGTGTAAGTAGCTCTATCTCAGCCCTATGCATTGTGACGTTGTGGAGGTGCGGCAAGGGAGGCCAGAGGGGACGGCCGTCCCCTCTGGCAGGGGGTTTGGGGGGTGTCCCCCCAATTTCTACTCACCCCGAAGGGGTACCTTGAACCCCCTTGAGGGGGTTTGGGGGTGAGCCCGACCGCTCATGCCCCTGATAGGGTTACCAACAAGACAGTTATGCGGCGGTTCCTCAGGCAACAGGAGCAGAATATGACCAACGCAGAAATCCGCGCCCTCAGCCTCGTCAGCGTGCGCGATGCGATCGCGGCCGGCGAGGTGACCGCCGAAGCCGTGGTGCTGGCGGCCATCGAGCAGGCCGGCCGCTTCAAGACCTCGCACGGGCTGTTCGTGACCTACACCCCGGCACGCGCCCTCGCTGATGCCGCCGCGGCAGACCAGGCCCGGGCGGCCGGCAAGCCACTTGGCCCCCTCCACGGCGTGCCCATCACCATGAAGGACAACATCGACGTGGCAGGGGTCCGCACCACTGCCGGGTCGCACGTGCTGGGCGACCGTGTGCCCAGTGAAGACGCTACGGTGGTTGCCAAACTGAAGGCGGCCGGCGCCATCGTGACGCTGGGGCAGACTAACATGCACGAAATGGCGGCGGGCGGTACGTCCAACAACCCGCACTACGGCGCCGTCCGTAACCCTTGGGCGCCCGGCCATGTGCCGGGCGGTTCCAGCGGCGGGGCGGCCGCCTGCGTCTCGTTGCTGGTAGGACATGCGGCGCTGGGTACCGATGCCGCGGGGTCGGTGCGCATGCCGGCCTGCCTGTGCGGTGTGGTGGGCCTGAAGCAGACCCACGGTCTGGCCAGTCTGAAGGGCATTGTGGCGGCCGGCAACTGGAGCGTGGACCACATCGGCCCGTTCACCCGCACCGTGGCCGACGCCAGACTCATGCTGGACGTGATGCAGGGGTTCGACCCCGCCGACCCGGAGTCGAACCCCACGGCCCCCTTCCCGGCGCCGTTCCCGGCCACGCTCAAGGGCCTGCGCGTCGGCCTGCCGTCCAATTACTTCTGGGAGGGCCTGGATTCCGAGGTGGAGAAGGCGTGCTTAGGCGTGGTCGACATCCTACGGGCAGAGGGCGCAGAGCTGGTACCGCTGAGCTTCGAGCAGATCGGCCTGCTGGCATTGGCCCGCCCGGCTGCCGGCGTCGACGGCTTCGTATTCCACGAGCCGTACCTCAAGGACCACGCCGACTGGTACGGCGAAGACATTCGCTACCGCTATCTGGCGGCTCAGTACGTGCTGGCTACCGACTACGTGCGGGCGCTGCGGGCCCGCCGGCTGGTGGTGGAGGAGTTGACGGCCAAGTTCGCCACGGTGGACGTGGTGGTGATGCCCACCATGCCGCACCCGGCGGCGCTCATTGCCCCGCCGCCCGGCGTGCCGCAGAACACCCAGGCGCAGATGCAGAACACCATGCCGTTCAACCAATCGGGCCTGCCCGCCATCTCCATCCCGGCCGGGCTCACCGCAGCGGGCCTGCCCATTGGGTTCCAGATCGTCGCCAGCCCGTTCCAGGACTACAAGGTGCTGGGCGTGGCGGCCGCACTTGAGGCGATCATCGGCTTCAACGTGACACCGCCGGTGCTGCGGGAAGCGGTCGTGGCGGGGGTATAGGGCGCCAAACTCCCTCCCTTGGAGGGGGGGTTAGGGGAGGGTAGAAGTCGCGGCCAACACGCGAATGCCGTCGCTTCTACCCCCATCTACCTTCCCCCTCCAAGGGGGAAGAACCTGAAATTCCCCTCCCTTGGAGGGAGGGGGTAGGGGAGGGTAGAAGCAACGCACAACACGCGCGAATGCCAGTACTTCTACCCCCATCTACCTTCCTCTCCAAGGGGGAAGAACCTGAAATTCCCCTCCCTTGGAGGGGGAATAACGAGACACTACACCGGGAGGACGCAACCATGACCACCACCAGCAAGCGCTTAAAGATAGCCGTGTTCTCGGGCCCCACGGCCACGGTCCAGAACAGCGAGCCGCTCATCACCAGCAATAAGGCCCGCACGAAGTACGGGCTGCCGCCCATCACCAGCCCGAATGGCATTGCGCCCCGCTTCGACACCCTGCGGCCCCAACGGCTGGCGGCGCCGGTGACGGTATACGTCAAGCAGTTCAGCGCCCATCCACTGGAGAAGGACGCCGCCTCGCTGTACGCGCCGCCCGACGGCTATATCGATGCCGCAGGCGCCTTCCACAAGGTGGCCACCTCGCCCACCGACACCCCGGTGTACGAGGTCACGCTGGAGCCCTCCGACGGCCTGTACTGGCTGCCGTACATGGCGCGGCAGGCCGACGGTTCGGCATGGGACGACCAGACGGCGTTCCCCGGCGCCCCAGCCGACAAATCTCGCCAGACGTTCTACCCCGACGCCGCTCGCATTTTCGAAGAGATCGACCGTATCGGCCTGGGCGAGAGCGGGCTGTCCAACCTGCTGTCCTCCAAGGCCGATTACGACTTCTACCGGGCGGCGCCCTCTGGCGGCTACCAATCGGGGCTGGCGGCGGCCGACCGCACCGATGTGGGCGAGGGCGACATCCCGGCCGAGACCTGGGGCACCGACTTCTGGCCCTACCGCCCGGCGCACCTGCGGGGCGACCCGCCGCGGGCCCGCCTCGCCTTCCTCACCAACACGGTGCAGAAGGCGATGGCGAGCGGGCAGTACGACGGCGCTATCTGGCTGGAGGGCAGCCCCAACGTCGAGGAGTCGATCTACTGGCTGAACCTGCTGATCGACACCGCCGTGCCACTGTGCGGCAACTCGTCGCAGCGGCCCCACGGCGCGCTCAGCAACGACGGCGACCGCAACATTGTCGACTCGGTAGACTACATCGCCTCGGGCATCTGGAAGGGCCCCGACGGCAAGGACACCATCGGCGGCGTGGCGGTGCTCGATGAGATGATCTTCCACTCCCGCGACGTGCAGAAGGGCGACGCCCGCCCCGGCGGCTACGTGGCCACCGGCGGGCATGGCGGCATCGTGGGCAGCATCGGGCAGCCTGGGCCGCCGGTGCTCACCTTCCGGCCAGCCCGCATGCACACCCACACCTCGTGCGTGACGCTGCCGTTGTTGCCGTCCTCGGTGATGGGGGTGAAGGGCGCCGAGGGGACCATCCTGCCCGTGCCGGTGCCGGTGAAGGACGCCGCGGGCGACCTGCTGGCGTCGGCCATTCCGCAGGTGTACGTGTACAAGACGGGCCGCTACCTGCCCGACGAGCCGTTCACCAGCCCCGAGGCCGAAGTCGACATCATGGCCCGCATCGAGCGCAACCTCCAACTGGCGCCGCTGGCCGGCTTCGTGGGCGAGGGTGGCGCGCCCTTCGGCGGCATGACCCGCAGTGTGGATGGGGCCCTGGAGCGGGCGGTGTTCAGCGGCATGCCCGTGGTGAAAGTCGGCCGCGGCAACGCCGAGGGCATGGTGCCCATCAACCCCGGCACGGTGTTCATCTCGGGCAGCAACCTCACCGCGAGCAAGGCCCGCCTGCTGCTGATGGCGTGCCTGATGAAGTTCGGCGCCCTGCCGCCCGCCGCCAACCCGGCCTGCCCTACCGCCGAAGAACGCAAGGCGGTGCAGGCCAAGGTCGCCGAATACCAGGAGGTCTTCAGCACCCACTGACGCCCGCGCCGGACACGGGCTGCGCTGCACACCTGCCAGCCCGAACCCAACCCGCAGTCGAGGAGCTATGCATGCCGACCTTACTCGAAGTCCGTGGGCTCAAGACCTACTTCTCCACCCAGGAGGGTGTCATACGCGCCGTCGATGACGTCAGCTTCGACGTCCAGGAGGGCGAGACGCTGGCCATTGTGGGCGAGAGCGGCAGCGGCAAGAGCGTGACGTCGCTTTCCGTGATGCGGCTGGTGGCATCGCCGCCGGGCCGCATCGTGGCGGGCAGCATCACCTTTGAAGGTCAGGACCTGCTGCAGCTCACCGACGCCGAGATGCGCAAGATCCGCGGCGACCGCATCGCCATGATCTTCCAGGAGCCAATGTCGAGCCTGAACCCCGTGCTCACCATTGGCAAGCAGCTCTGCGAAGCGCTGATGCTGCACCGCGGCCTGGACCAGCGCGCTGCCCGCACCAAGGCCGTAGCGTTACTGAAGATGGTAGCAATACCGGAGGCGGAGCAACGGCTGGACCAGTACCCGCACCAGTTCAGCGGCGGTATGCGCCAGCGCATCATGATCGCCATGGGCATGAGCTGCCAGCCCAAGCTGCTGATTGCCGACGAGCCGACGACTGCGCTTGACGTGACGATCCAGGCCCAAGTACTGGAGATCATCCAGCAACTGAGCGCCGAGATGGGCACGTCGGTCATCTTGATCACCCACAACCTGGGCATTGTGGCCCGCTATGCCGACCGGGTGAACGTGATGTACGCCGGCCGCATTGTGGAGCATGCCACCGCCGACGACCTCTACGCCACGCCGGCGCATCCGTACACGCTGGGCCTGCTGCGCAGCGTGCCGCGTCTCGATATTGGCGAGAAGGAGAAGCTGGTGCCCATTGAGGGCATGCCGCCCGACATGTCGGACCCACCCGAGGGTTGCCGCTTCCTGCCGCGCTGTCCCTATGCCCAGGAGAAGTGCCTGATGGAGTACCCGCCGCTGTTCGACCTTGGCAACGGCCACAAGGCCGCCTGCTGGGTGGACGTTGCAACCGGTGCATTGCGCACAACCAAGGAGGTAGCCCATGTCCGCTAAGTCCATGATGCTCGAAGTGACCGATCTGAAGGTGCACTTCCCCGTGACGAAGGGGCTGTTCCAACGTAGGGTGGCCGACATTAAGGCGGTGGACGGCGTGAGCTTCACCCTGCAGCGGGGCGAAACGCTGGGATTAGTGGGTGAGAGCGGCTGCGGCAAGACCACCACGGGGCGCGCCATCCTGCAGGCCATTAAGCCCACCCACGGCGGCGTGAAGTACTGGGACCAGGAAATGGAGCGCTACGTCGACCTCACCACCCTTACCAGTGAGGAACTGCGGCGGATGCGCAAGCAGATCCAGGTGATCTTCCAAGACCCCTACGGGTCGCTGAACCCCCGCATGACCTGTGGCGACATTGTGGGCGAGCCGTTGCAGATCCATGGGCTCGCTAAGGGCAACGCATTGGAGGAGAAGGTGGAGGAGTTGCTGACGCTGGTCGGCATTCACCCCTACATGGCCAGCCGGTATCCGCACGAGTTCAGCGGCGGTCAGCGTCAGCGTATCGGCATCGCTCGGGCGCTGGCCAGCAGCCCCAGCTTCATCGTGTGCGACGAGCCGATCTCGGCGCTCGATGTCAGCATCCAAGCACAGATCATCAACCTGTTGGAGGAGCTGCAAGACCAGTTCGGTCTTACCTACCTGTTCATCGCCCACGACCTGGCGGTGGTGCGGCACATCAGCGACCGCATTGCCGTGATGTACCTGGGTAAAATGATGGAGCTGGCCGGCCACACCGAACTCTATGAGCGGCCGCTGCACCCGTACACCAAGGCGCTGCTGTCCGCCATCCCGGTACCCGACCCGCGAGTGGAGGCCAAACGCGAGCGCATCATTTTGCAGGGCGACGTGCCCAGCCCCATGAACCCGCCCAGCGGGTGCGTCTTCCACACCCGCTGCCCAGCCGCCGCCGGCCGCTGCCGCACCGAGACGCCCACCTGGCGCGATATGGGCACGCCGCAAGCCCCGCACTTCGTCGCTTGCCACCTGGCCTAGGAATGGCGAGGCGCCGCTGAAGCGGCCGGCTGGCCAGTGTAGCTCGTTAGGGTCCCCGCGCTGGTAGGGGGCATATCCTCGGGAAAGCGAATCTAAGTTGCGGACCCATGAGGGGTCACGGTTACCCTAAGTGCATGAGCGCATTGGATCTATGCATTGAGTGACCCCTCTCTGATGGTTATCCTAAGATTGAGTGTACATATGATCCGGCAGGCGCTGGACCATGGCAATGTCCACCAAGGACGTTCGGGCGCCCAGGTGCCCAATGGTCAATAGACTCTTCTGGCTATTACCAACTCCAAGGGGTTTACTCGGGCATGAGTTAGAACAATGTGATAAAGAAGGGGAAGGGGCATTCTTCAACCTTCGACTGTCCATAAGATTGGGGGGCACTCTATGAACGTCACGATTGGAGTTCTTCGGCAGGACAGTTTGGTTCTTGGTGCAATCTCCAGCTACCAAGCTCGCGATGAGAAAGAGCCGGACCCTGGTCACCGTAGAATCATTAGTGCATCAAGCGGCCGCTGGTCGATTGTCCTGAGCGGCAGGGCCATTGACGCTTACCTCGTCGAGGGGACCTTTAGTCATCTCCAGGCGGTTCTGGACGATTTTGATACTGCTGAGGACGATTCTCAGACTGCCAGCAGTAGACTCAGTCAAAGGGTTCGAGCGTTGCTGCAGTCTGCAATGGGCACGAAAGGTCAAGTCAGATCACGTGCTCCCCAACAGCTGACGGTTTCTGTAGCCAGCATGGTCCCGAAGACCTCATTGTCGACAGTGAGGCTAAGCGGTGCGGCCACGATAGGCAGTAGTTCATTCGCTTACGGCGAGGGGAACGCAGGACGCCGGCTCCGGGCTGCTTTGAAGCATTTAGAGTCAAATCAAGTTAGCGCCGCAGATTTACCGCAGACAACCTGCCGCGCATTGTGGCTCGCATTGAGGTCCGAGCTCATGCAAGATGCCCATTGGGCTGATTCCAGAGAGAGATTGTCCCTAGAAGTGGCGAGTTGGTCCGTCTCCCAGCCACCAACATTCGCGGTGGAGGACTGTCCTCTTGTCCCTTATGCGCGGTTTAGCGAGTGGAGAAACATAACAGCGGACCGCCACCGCCGCCGACCGGCTGCCCGTGACGCCAACGGGTGGCCCCCGCCCCACCCAAAGACCGGCAACGTGCGGCAACTGGCCGGCGTGACGGGCACGGTGACCGCCAGCTACGCCTACGACAGCTTCGGCGGCCTGCGCCAGAGCGCCGACAACGACACCACGTACAAGAACGAGTTCCAGTACAAGGACGAGATCGCCGATGCCGGCACCGGCACGATCTACCTGCGGGCGCGCTATTATGACCCCACCGCCACCGGCCGCTTCATCAGCCGCGACCCGGTGGCGGGGTACACGGCCAGCCCGCAGAGTTTGAACGGGTATGCGTACGCAATGAGCAATCCGGTGATGCGGAGCGATCCAACGGGGTTGCTGCCGGAGGGTGTCTCGTGGTTGCCTGAGATGAGTCCCGTCGCCCCGACCATACTAAACCTTCCCTGGAAGCGTTCATTACGGTCAAGTACGAAGAGCGGCGCATACGTCGCCTTAGGAGCTTGACCGAGATACTCGGTCGGGAGGCGCATATCTCCCACGTAGTTGGCTATCTGGGTTTCCCACAGTTCAGCGCGCACTATGGGCTGTTCGCAGGCGGCACGCCCACGCATTCGCGTGGGCGTGCGAGCAGTTCACTCTGCTGCGTTTCATGCACGCCGATCGGTTGCCCGACGGTTTGTGTTGGTCCCTGTCTCAGTTATGGATGGTCCGGGCGGGTGCGCCGGCTGGCAAGATCGCCAGCCGAGCCCGCTCGATTCGCACTGGGGCCTGCACCGTCGGGGCGCCACCGTCATGCTGCGTCAGCGTAAAGCCGCCCAGCGTGGTCAGCATCTCGGCCGACTGCGCTGAGAGTTCCTGGGAGCCGGCGGCGAGTTCCTCTGCGCTCGCCGCGCCCTGCTGCGTCACGTTATTCAACTGCTCCACAGCGATGGCGATCTGCTCCGTCGCGGCGCTTTGCATAGACCCCGCCTGGGCTATGTCCCCGATCAACCCGGTCACTTGGTTGGTGCGTTCGGAAATCTCGTTTAAATTAGCGATGACCTCCCGGTTGAGCGTCACCCCATCGTCGGCATTGCGTACTGATTCCTCGATCATGTGCGCGGTGGTGCGGGCAGCATCGGCGGATCGCATAGCGAGATTACGCACCTCCTCCGCCACTACGGCGAAGCCTTTCCCGGCGTCACCTGCTCTGGCCGCTTCCACCGCCGCATTGAGGGCGAGCAGATTGGTCTGGAAAGCGATTTCATCGATAGTCTTGACGATCTTGGCCGTAGCGTCGGATGAGGTTTTGATCCGCCCCACTGCGTCAGACAGGCTCTTCATGTTCTCTGTGCCGATGGCCACCGAGGCCTGATTTTCGGTCGAGAGCTTTCGCACTTCTGAGGCCGTCGTAGCGCTGGTGCGCGCCATAGCCATGATCTCCTGCACCGAGGCTGTGATCTCCTCCAAGGTCGCTGCCTGCTCGGAGGTCCCTGCCGCCAGGCTTTCGGCGCTGCTCGCTATCTGCCGTGAGGCGATGGCCACCTCTTCGGCGCCTGCCACCGTCTGCCTCAGAGCGATGTCCAAGCTACTCACCGCGGTGTTGAGATCGTCTCTAACCCGTGCTAGGTCGCCTTCGTAGGCATCGATAACGCGCGACGTTAGGTCCCCTTGCGCCACGCGTGTAAGCGCTACTCCCACGCCGTCCACCATGGACTTGATTGTAGTGCTGATAGCATCTAATGACCGGGATTTGCGAGACTCAATAAAAGTCTCGATGCACAAGGCAATGTCCACGCTTATGAGGCGACCAAATGCTGAACTGAAGCGCTCGACCGCTGCTGGCGTCGCATTCGCCCGTTGAAGAGTTTGCACAAAATTGCTGCGTAGCACCTCGTACATCGCAAGATAATAGTGAACGTCGAGGTCGATTGTCTCGTGCCTCACCCCAACTCGCCGGCGGTACTCCACATACTCATCATCGAGCCGTCCGCTGAACATTGTCTGGACATAGCGGGTCAGCACTGGGCGTTGTCGTTGTATCGTTGTGTGGGTGTCCAGTACGGACTGGACGGCGCTGGCACGGGCAATGAAGTCATAGAATACGTCAACGATAGCAGGCAATGCTGCTTCTATTACCGGCCGCCAGTGAGCTATCACACCCATGTCAGCTTCCGTAAACCCATGGTATGCAATCTTGGTGCGCATCCCTAGATCAGTAACGGCGATACTACCGGGCGAGTACACAACCTTTGGCTCTCGAAACTGCACGTTTGGCAGGCGCACGATGTTCTCCTCGGCGCGGCACAGCACTCGCTGCCCCGCTATGATATTGGAGCCGCCCGTAGAGAGCAGGCAACATCATCGTATGGGGTGAGTATGCCAGCACAAAGGGAGAGATCGCTCGACCCGGCATGGATATCCATACCCCAACTATTTGCCCTGATGGCCTCACCTTATCGCGTAACCTGTACCTCAAGAGCTCCTAATAGTCCCCTAGAATCAATGATGAAACACGGCCTCGAAACATGCATAGCTTTGAGCGTGAGTCAGAAGTTATGCCTTGTGTTACTACTCTGTTCAATGGATGTTGACATACTAGTAATCAGTCTTTACAGATGCATATACCGGCAGGCTGCGCCCCAATACATTCGACATAGAGCGTGGAGGTAAGCCAGCACAGGGGATAGACAACATGACGCGGAGTGGGTGGGGGAGGCTGGCTATGTGCAGGGGGATCGGGCGCGCGCTGGTCAGGTTGGTGCAGGAACCGGATCAGGGCCTGAACAGCAGCTAGCGGACACAGTGGCGGCCGGCGCTGTCCTTGTAGGTCAGGGATGTCGGCCGCGCAACCGTGCCGGTTACTGCTATGCCCAGGGTTTGACCAGCGCGCCAACCAAGGCTAGGAGATCCTCTCTCCGGATTGGCTTCCGAAGTATCCCGCTGGCTGGAGACTGCCTCACCTCGGGAGTGATGCTTGCGCCGGACACGAGAACCACCGGGACATCTTTCGTGTCGGGCTGGGCCCTGAGCGCCTGCAGAACCTGAAGTCCGTGCATGTCGGGCAGTTCAAGGTCGAGGGTGATAGCGTCGTAATGGCGAGACTTCGACGCCTTGAGTGCTGCACTCCCGCTCGCCACGACCGCAACGTCATACCCGCCCTCCTCAAGGAACCGGCGCAGGGCAAACCCAATGCGCGCGTCATCGTCAACCACCAGAACGCGATGCTTCGGGCCATTGGCTTCCATGGTAGACGCTGGAACCGCACTCGTTATCGGCAGGTCAAACGTAAAGGTTGTACCCTTCCCCTGGTCGCTGGTGAATTCGATGGCGCCGCCGTGCAATTCCACCAGGAGCTTGGTGATGGCCAAGCCCAAGCCCGTACCCGACTCTTGTCGAATGGCAGCGTGTTTGGCGCGGAAGAACTTCGAGAAGACGCGTGTCTGGTCATCGATGGTCATGCCTACGCCGGTGTCGCTGACCGACACTTGCACCCGCATATCTTTGGCCGCAGTCGTTATCGTGATAGTCCCGCCGGCATTGGTGTACTTCACCGCGTTAGACACGAGATTGTAGAGCACCTGCGTTAGGCGAACGCTGTCGCCATAGACACGCGGGAGGTTCTGGGCGAGCTGCAACACAACGGCATGGCGCTTCTTCTCGATGAGCGGACGCAGCGTGCCCAGGGTATGACGCACCAAGCCATTCATGTCCATGCTGCGAACCTGAAGCCCCACCCGTCCCGCCTCGATGCGGGATAAGTCGAGAAGGTCATCCAAAATGCTTCTTAAATGCCCTGCAGCCTCCTCCATGATCTGTAAGTACTCCGTCACATCAGCGTCCAACGACGCCCCGTGGTCGATGTGGAGGAGATCGAGGGATGCGGTAATGGCGGTGAGGGGCGCTTTGAGTTCATGGCCTACGAGCGAGAGCAATTCGTCCTTCGCCTGCGAGGCAGCACGTATCTCCGATACATCGACAAAGCCGAACAGTACGGCGCTCGCGGGGCCGCCACTATCCTGGACGGGTACCGTCGCCACTCGTAGCGTCCGCTGCTCGGGCCAGCACTGCTCCAAGAACCCCTCTGGTTGGATACCTGGGTCGACGAGCGCGCGCTCAATCAGCGATCGCAGCGCGTCGGGGCTCCCAAGCATCGGCTCCACCCCCGCCAGCCACTCCCCAACATGCACGCCCTCGAGGCCACCCAGATCCCTGGCCGGGAAGAAGTCCTGAATCGCGCGGTTCGCGGTGAGAATGCCGCCGTCCCTGCCCACCAGCAGCACGCCGTCGCTGGCAGCATCGAGCACAGAGGCCAGGCGAGCGAGGGTCTCTTCTACGGTGTGGGCGTGCTGCTGGTGCTCGCGTCGCAACCGTTTCTCTTCCGAAATATCTTCAGCAAACACAGCGGTCAGATTTTGGCCACTCCCATCTACTTGGACTGAAGAGGTCGAGAGACGCACCTCCACCAGGGTGCCGTCCTTCCGGCGCCGCAGTGTCTCGAAACCAGTGACCGGATCGCCGGCTTTAAGGGACGCCACTATTCTATCCACCTCTTCCCGAGGCAGACCCGCGAGCGTAGGCAGCGGCTTCCCCAGGACCTCGCTAGCGCCCCAGCCAAACAGTCGCTCGGTGGCCGGGTTCCAAAACTGCACCTGGAGCGTGTCATTGTCCACGCTGTAGATGGCCAAGGGAGCCTGTGCGCTTATGGCAGAAAGCTTGGCGAAGACATCTCGTTGAACTTTCTCCAGCTCTGCCTGCTTGCGAGCGCTGATGTCGGTAACTACAACCAGCACGCCGGCACCATGGCTGGCCTCGATTGGTTGGAGGCTGATCTCCACTGGTATTTCCCGGCCGTCGCTGTGGAGCGCCGTCAGTTCCCTGCCCTCGCCCATTCTGCGGGTTTGGCGGTGGTGCATGAAGCCCGCCCGTAACCAGCCATGCCGCGAGCGGAGTCGTTCGGGTATCAGCGCATCAACCGGCATCCCGGTGAGATCGTTGTGCTCATAGCCAAATAGTCTGCGTGCTTCTTTGTTGGCGAGGGTTATGACCCCAGAAGCGTCGGTGATGAAGATGCCCGCTGGCGCTGCTTCAACGGCCACGCGGAACATCTCATCCGCTGCTCCAGTGTCGGCTGCCCCCTCGCATTTGCAGGTCACATTCCGCAGCGAAGCGGCAAAAGCTCTTGACTGCGGTATCAGTTGCCCTTCCCCTACGATCGGCAGCGCTTCTAACGAGGTCTCGGATACGGGGGCAGGTTCGTAGTTACCCTGTACATAACCGTTCAGTTCCACGTCGAAAGACCCCCTCAGTCGAGTCTGGCTAGGCTGTTACCGTGACCCTATTTCATATCAATCGCATGCATGCCATGGAGCCCGTCCGGTAGTGGCTAGCCAATGCGGGTGCGCCTGAAAACACCATCGCCATTGAGGAGGGTTAAGAGTTGCAAGGTGGCGGCGCCAACATCACCCATTAACTCCGGCGCCGAAATGAAGGCGCTGAGATCATCCAGTCCTTCACGAAACCGCTTCACCAGCTCGGTCCCGTTTGCAGTGAGGCGGATAGAAACGATGCGCCGGTCTTCGCCAGTGCTGCGATGCCGTGTGATAACACCGTCTCGGAGTAGCGGCAGCAGCAAGGTGCTGGTGCCATTGTCCGAGCGCCCAATGCTCGCGGCCAGTTCCGAGACTGAGACATCGCCGCCGGCCGTATAGATACGGTGGAGGACCGTGGACTGCTCTAACGTTAACCCCGTGTGCTTACGGGCGTGGCTGTTTAGTCGCAACCGTAGCCGGTGGCCGGCCCCCACAAGGTCAAGGCAGGCCTCAAGGAGGTCAAGCGGGTTCTCGGCAATTACGGCGCGATGTTCGACGGCAGGCGCCTCGGTAGTAGAGACGCGTTCGGCCCGCCTTGTACTGAGTAGTGTGTCCGGGATTTCGGCGACAACCCTCCGCCGCCCCCAATACCCGTGCGCAAACAGTTGTTCCCACATCACCACTGTAGACCACGTGGCTGCCGCCGGATTTGGTGAAGCTCAACGGTAGCTTGGGCAACTCTCGCACCCATCGGTCTGCCTATCAGTACCCTTCCGTACAAAACTCACAGAGTACTCATGAGGGAGTGCCTCGGACGGACTGACTTTACGCCAGCAGCCGGGTAGAATTAATGCTACGGGAGTGTATGCTATGCCAAATCGCGTTCTCAATGCGCTGCCAGAAGGCGATCTCGCAACGGGAGTGTATGCTATGCCAAATCTCGTCCTCAATACGCTGCCAGAAGGCGATCTCGCAACGCTGAGACCTCACCTCGAGGAGGTGCCGCTTCAGCAGGGTGGTGTTCTGCAGGAGCCCGATCAGCCGATTAGGTTTGTCCATTTCGTGCTTGATGGACTGGTATCGCTGCTCACGGTCATGAACGATCGTTCTGTAGTGGAGTCAGGCATCGCGGGCTGCGAAGGGGTGGTGGGCGTTGAGGCGTTGCTTGGCGCTCAGGAGTCGCCCACGCGCAACATTGTGCAGGTGCCCGGTACCGCGTTGCGCATCCCGAGTGACACGCTGCAGCAGGCACTGCCCAAGCTGCCTCTGCTTGAACGTTGCATACACCGTTACACGCTCATGAACCTCGCAGTGGCCTACCAACTGGCTGCCTGCAACCGTTTGCACACGCTGGACCAACGCTGCGCTTTCTGGCTGCTGCAGGTGCGAGACCTGACGGCCAGCGACCGGTACCGGTTTACCCACCGGTTTCTGGCGTACATGTTGGGAGTACGCCGCGCGAGCGTCACGGGTGTCCTCGGTGGTTTCGTGAGCGGCGGACTGGTGCACCACCAGCGCGGGCGGTTGACCATCGTGAACCAGATGGGGCTCGAGGAACGGGCCTGCGAGTGTAGGCCCAAGGTACATGGGCAACTGGAACGCTACGTGCAGACGCTGCGGAGTCTTGGAGACGGGGGATAGGCAGACGGCTGTCCGTTGCACGGCCCCCGGCATGGGGCCAGGCGCTCCGGGAAGCGCTCCGCCGGTGGGGCGGCAACCCTTTGGTGTGGCGAGCCGGGGTGAGCGAGCGCCATCTGTCGCTGACGTCCCCGCGGATCAGATGCGGTTGGGCGCCAGCGCTTCGAGCTGCGTGTTCATGACGGCATAGCATTCGCACGCCGCCGTTTCCAACCCCGGACGGTCGATTATCCAGACCCTGCCACGCCGGTGGTGAATGAATCCGGCGCGTTCCAACTCAGCGACCACCCCCGTCACCGTTGCGCGCCGTACTCCCAACATTCCTGAGAGAAACTCCTGGGTCATGGGGAAGGAGCCCTCTTCCAATCGGTCGTGGGTCATGAGCAGCCAGCGCGCGCAACGCTGCTGCGCCGAATGCCGTTGGTTGCATGCTGCCGATTGCGCCACCACCGAGAATATCGAAACCAGATAGCCTGCGAGCATCTCGCGGAGCGCTGCATGGCGTTCCAAGAGGTCCCTTATGACCACCGTTCGCACCCTGCGCCCGTGTCCCGGAGTCTGGACTACCAAGCGTGACCCCGCAACCTCGGCGCCCAGCGCCATGGTAACGTCCGCCATACCCTCCCTGCCGATGGAGGCGATCTCAATGGCATCACCACTCGCCAGGACGGTCAGCATCGACATCACCCCGCTGTGGGGGAAGTACACGTACTCGGAGGCTTCTCCAGGTTCATGCAGCACCAACCCCATGGGCAGTTTGATTGGCTCCAGATGGAGTTGCAGGTCCTGAAGGACACGCTCGGGTATCGATGTCAGGAGCTTGTTGCCCGAGCGTGACTGCTTCGTCCCATGGGTCGCAGGGGTGTCCAAGATACCTCATCGTCCAGAAATAGCCCATTATGGGCCGCTTACTGTGGCCAGCATACTGCCCATCCGCGCACCTATGGGTACGCTATCGTACCATTCCTGGTAGCCGCTTGCTGGTGCGTGGGGTGATTGAAGCTGTAGCGCCAACGCCAGGCGTCAGCCAGGCTGACGTGCTACAGTGCGCAGAACCTGGGAGCGGGAGGTGTGCATGCCAGCCAACCAGACGTCGCCAGATCCACCGTCGGCGGTACCGGTTGGGACGATGCTGGGCTATAGCACCGCCAGCTTTGGCGCCAACATGGTGAACGCGCTGAGCAATGCGGCCATGCCGCTGTACCTGGGCACCTACGGGCTGCCCAACGTCCTCATCGGGTTTCTGGCGCAGGAGCGCTCGTTCGTCGGGGCGTTCGTGCAGCCGGTGGTGGGCATCATCAGCGACCGCACCCGGTCGCGCTTTGGCCGCCGCAAGCCCTTCTTCCTTATCGGCATCCCGCTGACCATGGTTGCGCTGATGCTGCTGGCGCTGCATCCCGACCTGTGGGTGGTGTTGTGCCTGCTGGCGGTGTTCTCGTTCTTCCTCGCAGTTGCCAACGACCCCTATCTGGCGCTGATGGCCGACATCACGCCCGAGCACCAACGGGGACGCATGGGGTCGGCCATGGCCCTATTCAACATGTGCGGTCAGGTGACCATGCTGGCGCTGGCCTGGAAACTGTGGGAGACCCACGAGTTCTGGGTGTTCGCTGCGGTGGCGTTCGGCCTGCTGGTGAGCTTTGGCGTCACGTTTCTCACGGTCCAGGAGCCCGCCCTGCCCTACGCCCCAGAGTCGCAGGTCAAGCTCTCGCCGGTGCAGTACGTGCGCAATGTGCTGCAGTACCGCGAGGTGGCGAAGTACGTGTCGGCGCAGTTCTTCTTCAACTTTGGGTCGGGTGCGGCGGTGCCGTTTCTCACCCGTTTCGGGGTGGACGTGCTGCACACCGATGAGGGCACAGCGTTCCAACTTATGCTGATTGCAGTTACCTTTACCGCGCTGTTCGCGGTTCCAGCGGGGATGGCGGGTGACAAGTTCGGCAAAAAACCTGTGCTGGCGGGCGGCCTGGCGGTCTATGCGGTCGCCGCACTGGTGGGTTCGCAGGCTCAGGACCTGCCGCAGGCCCAGATCATGATGGCGACCCTCGGCGCCTGCAACGCTGTGACCACTGCGTTGGTGTTCCCGCTGCTCGCCGACCTCATGCCACCCAGCCGTAAGGGTGAGTTCACGGGCCTGGGGTCGCTGGTGTGGTCGATCGCGCAGCCAATGGGATCGACCTGGGCAGGCTTCATGGTGGACCTGAGCGGCAGCTTCCGGACGGTGTTTTTGGTGGCGGGCGTTATGATTGGTCTGAGCTTCCTAGGGTTGCTCACGGTACATCCGGACCGGGCGCACATCGGCGAACAGCAGCCGGACGTGCAGAAGGGCTAGGCGATGACCACGCTTCTCGACTTCGGCCAGAATGCGGCGCTCCGCTGGGGCGACCGCACGGCCTTTGTGTTCAAACCGGCGTTCCGCACCCACCGCTGGACCCACGCTGCGGCCTGGGAGCAGGCGGGCCGGGTGGCGGCGCTGCTGGAGCAGCGGGGCGTGGGCCGGGGCGACCGCGTGCTGGTCTGGGCGCCCAATATGCCGCAGTGGTCGTTCGCGCTGATGGGTGCGTTGCGGGTGGGGGCCGTTGGCGTACCGCTCGACCTGCGCAGCGCTCCAGAGATGGTGACGCAGGTGGTCCAACAGACGTCGCCGAAGGTGGCGTTCGTCACCCGCATGACGCCGGTGGGGGCCGTGCTGGACGGTGTGCCCAAGGTGTACCTGGAGGACCTGGCCGCAGCGGTGGCCGACCTGCCCCCGCAGCAGACGCCGGCGGCAGTCACACCGGATGACCTGGCCGAGATCGTGTTCACATCGGGCACCACGGGCAACCCCAAGGGCGTCATGCTCACCCACGGCAACATCGTAGCGGGCGTGCACTCCACCGAGCGGGTGGTGCCGCAGGTGGGCGTGGTGCACCGCAACCTGTCGATACTGCCGCTGAGCCATATGCTGGAGCAGGCGGGCGGCCTGTTTGGGGCGATGTGTTACGGCCACACCACGGTCTATCCGGTGAGCCGCCAGCCGGCGCTGCTGTTGCGGACCATGGTGGAGAACCGCATCACGATGATTGTGGCGGTACCGCAGTTGGCACAGCTCTTCATGGCGGGCATCGAGCGGGAGGTGGAAGAGCAGGGGCGGCAGCGGGTGTGGCGGGCGCTCAACCGCCTGGCGGATCGCCTGCCGTTGGACACCCGCCGTCTGCTGTTCCGGTCGGTGCATGCCCGGTTCGGCGGACAACTGCGCTACCTGCTGACCGGCGGCGCCTACCTGGACCCGGAGTTGGGCCGCAAGTGGGAGCGGCTGGGTGTGCTGGTGCTGCAGGGGTATGGGGCCACCGAGGCCTCGCCCAGCATCGCCTGCAACGACTACCGGGTGCGGCGGCTGGACAGTTTGGGGCGGGTGCTGCCCGGCGAGGACGTGCGCATCGCGCCCGACGGTGAGATCGTGGTGCGCGGCCCCAACATCACGCCCGGTTACTGGCAGAACCCGGAGGCCACGGCGGCGTCGTTCGAGGACGGCTGGTACAAGACCGGCGACCTGGGCGCGCTGGACGGCGACTTCCTGTATTTCAAGGGCCGCAAGAAGGACATGATCGTGTTGTCCAACGGCCAGAACGTCTTTCCTGAGGACATCGAGAACGCGTTGCACCAGCAGCCAGGGGTGAAGGACGCGGCGGTGGTGGGCCTGCCCAAGCCCGGCTCCGAGGTGGAGGTGCACGCGGCGCTGCTGCTGGAGCCCCACACCGACGCCCGTGCGCTGGTCCGCGCCGCCAACCAGACGCTGGCCTCGCACCAGCAGGTGCAGGGCTTCACCATCTGGCCGCTGGATGACTTTCCGCGCACGCATACGCTGAAGGTGAAGAAGCGCGACGTGCTGGCCTTCCTGCTGGAGCACGCGGGCGAGGAGCCGCCTCCCGCCGACGAAGCGCCCACCACGCCCGACCCGGAGTCGGCCGCCGCACCACCGCTGCACCGCCTGTTGGCCAGCGTGGCGGGGGTGCCGGTCGCAGCGGTGCTGCCGGAGAGCCGGTTGAGCGACGACCTTGGCCTGGACTCGCTGGGCCGGGTGGAGGTGCTGTCGGCCATCGAGCAGGACCTGGGGGTGTACCTGGAGGACACGGCGGTGGGTGCGGAGACCACGGTGGCCGACCTCGACCGGCAGGTCGCTGCGTCGAGCGGGCGGCGCACCGCGGTGCGGTTCATGGAGTGGCCGCTCAACCCGCTGGTGCGGTTATTCGGCGAGGTGATGCATCAACTGTTCATCTTTCCGGGGTACCGCCTCACCTACACGGTGCATGTGGAGGGACGGGAGCACCTGCGCAACCTGCCCCGACCTGTCTTCATCGCGGCCAATCACCATGTGCACTGGGACCCGCCGCTGGTGTACTTCCCGCTGCCGTTTCGCGAACGCCTGCGGCTGGCCATCGCCGCCGCCGACGATGACGTGTTCAGCGTGCGGTGGAAGGCAATGCTGGCCCCGCTGCTGGCCAACGGCTTTCCCCTGTCGCGGGAGACGAACGTGCGGGCGAGCCTGGAGTACGTGGGCAAGCTGCTGGACCGCGGGTGGTCGGTGCTCATCTTCCCGGAGGGCCGCTGGACCAAAGGCGGCCCGCTGCAGCCCTTCAAGCCCGGCACCGGTCTGCTGGCGGTGGAGGGCGACATGCCGGTGGTGCCGGTGTGGGTGAGCCTGCAGAAACCGAGCTGGCTGTTCCAGGGGGCGGCGTTCCCGCAGCGCGGCCGGGTGACGGTGCACATCGGGGCGCCGCTCACCTTCCGTCCGGGCACCACCTTCGTGGAGGCGACCGAGCGGATTCAGGCTGCGGTGCAGGCGCTGGCGCCGCAGTAGCGGCGGCGATGGGTTAGGGAGCCAGGGGCTCCGGCGCGAAGAGACGGAGGCGGCGCGGTTTGACCCACACCGTGTGTCCCGGCCCCACCTGCAGCGTGGCGTAGGCTTCCTTGCTCAGCTCGGCCTCCAGGTGTTCGCCGGTGTCGGCGCGAGTCAGGTCGATGCGCACCAGCGGGCCGATGGGCTGCACATGGGTGACGCTGGCGCGGATGGCCGCGGTGGGGTGATAGTGCTCCGTCTCTACCACCAGGTCGTGGGGGCGGGCATAGCCCACAGCGGGCCCCTGCGGCACCGGCCCGTGGCTGGCAATGTCCACGATCATGTCGCCGATTAGGGCGCGGTCGGCCTGCACCCGGGCGTGGAACAGGTTGACCCGGCCGAGAAACCCGTACACGAAGGGGTTGGCCGGCTGGTCGTACACCTCCTCCGGCGTGCCCTCCTGCACGATGGCGCCGTGGTCCATCACCACGATGCGGTCGGACACCTCCAGCGCCTCCTCCTGGTCGTGGGTCACCAGCACGGTGGTGATGTGCAACTCGTCGTGCAGCCCGCGCAGCCAGCGGCGCAGGTCGGCCCGCACCTTGGCGTCCAGCGCGCCGAACGGCTCGTCGAGCAGCAGTACCCTGGGCTCGACGGCCAGCGCGCGGGCCAGCGCGATGCGCTGGCGCTGGCCGCCGGACAGCTGCGACGGGAAACGGTCGGCCAGCCAGTCCAGCTGCACCAGGCCCAGCAGGTCGTGCACCTTCTTCCTGATCTGGGCCTCGCTCGGCCGCTGGCTGCGGGGCTTCACGCGCAGGCCGAACGCGACGTTCTCGAACACGGTCATGTGGCGGAACAGCGCGTAGTGCTGGAACACGAAGCCGACCTGCCGCTCGCGCACGTGCACCGCGGTGGTGTCCTCGCCCGCGAACAGGATGCTGCCGGCGTCGGCCGACTCCAGGCCGGCGATGATGCGCAGCAGCGTCGTCTTGCCGCAGCCCGAGGGCCCCAGCAGCGCGATCAATTCTCCCGACTCGATGTCCAGCGACACGTCGCGCAGCGCGTGGAAGTCGCCGAATTGCTTGCTGACATTGCGGATTTCGATGCTCATACCAGACTCTCTTCCTCTCACCGACGGTGGGACACTCTTCTCCCTCTCCCCACCGGGGAGAGGGTCGGGGTGAGGGGCTTCGACCCCCCTCACCCCGCCCCCGCCCCCCCCCCCCCGGCCCCCCCGCACCGCCGGGGCCGTCGGCGGCAGCCCGCCGCGCCGCCCCCCC